>Ga0209633_10000115_pt1 | contig 92809 bp, 76 predicted proteins | sample Cruoilmetagenom1_FD_187290 | JGI IMG/M metagenome (GOLD analysis project Ga0209633, IMG submission 187290) | Oil polluted marine microbial communities from Coal Oil Point, Santa Barbara, California, USA - Sample 1 (SPAdes) (version 2) | ecosystem: Environmental > Aquatic > Marine > Oil seeps ... | reverse complement strand
GTGGTGTTTTTCAAAATACAATACTGATCGATATGGTAAAAGAGATCGCTAAAAACGATTATAAATTATATTTTAACCGTAACTTAGCTCCTAATGATGAGAACATTTCTTTCGGACAAATAATGTATTACTTGCATTGTTTAAATAAGTAAAAGAATGAAGTATTTAAGCGAATATCGAAATTTAGAAGCTACTAAAAGCTATTTAAAGCTCATTGAAAATACCATAACAAAGCCATGGAAAATAATGGAGGTTTGTGGTGGTCAGACACATGGTTTGGTTAAAAATGGTATTATAAATTTATTGCCCGATAAAGTTCAAATGATTCATGGACCCGGTTGTCCTGTTTGTGTAACACCACTTAACTTAATTGATAAAGCCATCGAATTGTTAGAAAACGACGTCATTGTTTGTTCATTTGGTGATATGATACGTGTACCGGGAAGTAAAAAAAGCTTGTTAGAAACAAAAGCTAATGGCGGTGATTTACGGATTTTATACTCACCTTTAGAAGCGGTAAAAATTGCCAAAGAAAATCCTGACAAAGAGGTTGTTTTCTTTGCTGTTGGTTTTGAAACTACAGCACCCGCGAATGCCCTGTCAGTATTACATGCACAAAAGGAAGGCGTAAAAAATTATTCTATTTTAGTATCTCATGTATTGGTGCCTCCTGCGATGGAAGCTATTTTAGACGATAAATTTAGTAATATTGATGCATTTTTAGGTGCCGGCCATGTTTGTGCAATTATGGGTTATAAAGAATACCACCCGCTTTCTGAAAAATATAAAATCCCAATTGTAATTACAGGATTTGAACCTTTAGACCTAGTACAGGGAATTTATATGGCGGTACACCAACTTGAAAAGGGAATTTACAAAGTTGAGAATCAATATGCACGCGTGGTAAAAGAAGAAGGAAATAAGGCTGCTATTGATGTAATACACAAAGTTTTTGAAATTGGAAATAGAGAATGGCGTGGCATTGGTGAAATTCCAAATAGTGGTTATAAATTAACAAAAGAATTTATGGATTTTGACGCCGAATTAAAATTTGGAATCAGTAATATTCACGTTCCTGAAAATGCGACATGTATTGCAGGTGAAATCTTAAAAGGAATTAAAAAACCGCATGAGTGTAGTGAGTTTGGAAAGACTTGCACACCTTCTAATCCGCTAGGAGCCCCAATGGTTTCTTCTGAAGGAGCTTGTGCTGCCTACTATCATTTTAGTGAAACTACTTTTTGAGCAGTTTAAGAACGAACTCAAAAACATAAGTTGAACTAATCCCGCTACTTGTGCTGAACTTGTTTCAGTATCTGGCGGGATCTTGTCTTGATACTCGACTCATTTAGTCGGTTTTAAATAAAGGAAAGTTCTAGTAATTATTAGAATTTTCAAAAAGTTTATGAACGTTACAATTTGGTTATTTTAACCAATAAAAAACAAAATTATAAATGGATACAAAAGATTTAGGTTTTGACACTATCAATTTAGGTCATGGAAGCGGCGGCTTAATGACCCGAGATTTATTAGATAAAATTATATTTAAAACGTTTAACAACCCTTTTATCAATCAAAAACATGATGGTGCTATCGTTAAATTTGATGGTGAAATAGCTATTTCAACGGATAGTTTTGTTATTTCTCCTATTTTCTTTAAAGGAGGAAATATTGGTGAAATAGCCGTAAACGGAACGGTGAATGATGTTGCTATGTGCGGTGCCATTCCTAAATACCTATCCTTGGCATTTATTGTGGAAGAAGGATTAAAGATTGACGAGTTTATCGAAATTGTAAAATCAATAAAATCAGCTGCTGATAAAAGTGGTGTTAAAATTATTACCGGTGATACCAAAGTAGTTGAACGCGGGAAAGGAGACAAAATCTTTATCAATACGACAGGTTTGGGCGAAGTGCATCCCAACGCCAGTATTTCGACAGAAAATATAAAAATAGGTGATAAAATTATTGTGAGCGGATATATAGCCCAACACGGAATGGCGATAATGTCTGAGCGTGAAGGCCTTGAATTTGAATCTACCATAGTCAGTGATACTACGAATGTGAACTTTTTGGTAAAAGACCTATTAGATGAATTTGGCGATAAGATTCACTTATTTAGAGATCCAACAAGAGGTGGATTGGCAAGTGTTTTATCTGAAATAGCAACAGATATTAATAAAGGAATAACAATTACCGAAAATGATATCCCACTTGAGAAACAAGTTGCTGCCGCCTGTGAAATTTTAGGCTTAGATCCATTGTATGTTGCCAATGAAGGTGTTTTTATTACTATTGTTGAAACCGATATAGCTGATGCAGTTATTAAATTTATGCGGAACGATGAAAAAGGAATAAATTCAGCTTGTGTTGGTGAAATTACCAATGAACATCCTTCAAAAGTTGTCATGACCAGTTCAATTGGTGGTAAACGAATTGTGAGCCCTTTGATTGGTGAACAATTACCCAGAATTTGTTAAAGAACCGTGAGTTCGATATTAGAAGTATGAGTAATAAAACAATTTAAGTTGATTATCAGTACTTTGTCTGTTCGAGTACAGTCAAGAACTATTTAAAAACCTTTCGACTACATTCAAGGAGACATTGAGTTTTTTATTATTCTTTTAAATAATTGATTGTCAGTTGTTAATGTGAATTATTATGTCGAAATCCTTAAAATAAATTAAGCAAGTATTTAAACTTCAAATTTAAAAACTGAAAAGCCAATAGAATCCAATAATCAACGCAAAAAGACCTGCCGCTAATTTGATACCTTTAAAAAATACTTCATTATGTCCGTTCATTACTTTAACGGAAATTTTACCCATTACAAATGCAAACGCAGTCATAGCAATTACAATTCCTATTGCGAAACCGACAATATAAAATGTAGCGCCTCTTTGTGTTTCAAAACCCAATACCGGAATAAATAACAAAAAATGAGCAATACCGGCCAAACCGTGTAAAAAGCCGATAGAAAATGATGCTAAGTTACTCTGCTTTAATTTTTTACTATGCGTGTGATGATGTGTTTTGTCATGTTCATGTTCGTGTTTATGCGAATGTATCATCGGCGTATTTTCACTATGAACATGTAAATGTTTATGCTGTTTCTCGACTTTAAATATTTTATAAAAAGCCCAAATACCAATACCAATCAATACAATCCCGACCAATTGTTCACTATAATTTGAAATAGCATCAACAGGAATTAACTCCTTAAAAATTGTGAATAAAATTCCAATTGAAATCATTCCGACAAGGTGACCCAAGCCCCAAAACAAGCCAATTTTCCAAGCCTTCTTTTTAGATTCAATAGCAAATGGTGCAACAGCCGCTAAATGATCAGGTCCTGTAATTACGTGCAACATAGATGCTATTAAACCGGCAGTTAGCGGAAAGGTAATTGTCATGTTAATTTTTTCGGTAAATTTATGAATAACTAAATTACTAACTATTATATTTTTAGATTATGATATAAGTCATTAACAATCAATCAACCATTTTCTAATTCAATAAAGGTAATCTCAGGTCGCATACCTAGTCTTCCAGGAAATCCTAACCAACCCAAACCTATATTTACATAAAGATATTGCTCATTTTCCTTATATAAACCTGCCCAATGTTTATACTTATATTTAATTGGACTCCATTCTTTACTTCTAAGATTTATTGCAGCTTGCATACCATGCGTATGACCTGAATGCGTAAGTGCTATATTCGTATGTTTTATCACTTCTTCATCCCAATGTGAAGGATCATGTGTCAGTAATATCTTAAAAGGTATTTGCTTGACATTTGTTAATGCTTTTTTTAAATTTCCATACTGCTTGAATGGAGGTTTTCCCCAATTTTCAACACCTATAATACTTAATTCCTCTTCATTTATTTTTATGATATCAGCTTCATTCAACAATAGTTTAAAATCAATTGTTTTATAGAATTGTTTAATTTGATTAAAATTTTCTTGTTTTTCAGTTGACGATTCCCATTCTCGATAATCACCATAATCATGATTTCCCAAAATGGCATATTTACCTATTTTTGCTGATAATTGTTTTAGTACAATATCCCATCCTTTTAATTCCCAGGCACAATTATTTACCAAATCACCAGTAAAAAATATAAAATCAGTATCTAAATCATTGATCAATTTAATGGCTCTATCTAAAATATGATAACGAAAATTAAAACTGCCTAAATGTAGATCTGATATATGAACGATCTTGAGACCGATAAAGCTTTTAGGAAGGTTTTTAAATTTAATTTTAATATGATGTACTTTAAAACGATATAGCGTTCTTAGAATTCCGTTAAGGATTATAAAAAACGGTAAAAACCCTGAGAAAACCCCAATCAAAGGAATTATAAGTAACGATACTTCCTGTGAAAATAAATAGTTTGTAAAATAAAGTATAGAAATAATAATGACAAAGATTAGTTTAGGAACAAATGATAAAATTGTAAGTCCGTAAAGTGAAGATACAACTAGATGTTTTCTCTTTGGTTCTATACTCTCTAATCTATATTTTAATATAATTATAGAAGTTATTAGCCCAATAGTAAAAATCCAAAATGCACTATAAATGCTGATTTTTAAAATTTGTGGAGTAATTAATTGACTAATTGATCGTAACCAATAAAAAGCGGCTGTATCTATCAATAATAAAATCAAACAAATAACAATAATTGTAAAGAATGAATAAGTTCGCATGGCAACATATAGTTATTTGATCTTTTTCTTTAATCGCCGTTTATCTTGTAATGCCCAATAAATTCCTTTAATGTCAGAGGCCCATTCATCATACATAAAAATGAGCGTTATTTCTTCAATGGTTTCCAATAGCCCTAATAGTAACATCGTATAAAATAACCAGTAAATAGGTTCGAAAAATAGTACCCAAAGGATAAATACACCTTGTACTACAGCCGATAATTTAGCTAAATAGGTATGAAAAGCTGTAGCTTTTCCATATTTACTATAAGCAATAAGCATTTGGATAATATAAGGCGTAAATGCTATCAATATTATTATATAATTTTTATTGATAAAATCAGTTTCAAACACTAACAAGCCAATTAAACCGATAATAAAAGTAATTTGATCGCCCATTGAGTCTAATTGTGAACCTCTGGCACTAGCTATTTTTAATCTTCTGGCTAAAAAGCCATCAATCATATCCGTACTATAACTTATTAATAAGAACCAAGTAAAAAGCTCACGCTCTTCAAACCACAATAAAATTAGCAGGAATGGGGCGGCAAAAATTCTGTAAAAAGAAAACCAATCGGCAATATTAAAATTTTTAAATGTTAACATAACTAGTTTACTAAATTCTCGTTTGTTCTTTAACTGTTTCTGTAAAATTAGTCTCCTTCATTAAATTTCAATCTATTACTAAGCACGACAATTTCTTCTTGTAAAGACGTCACTTGTTTAAGCAAATTATTAACCACATCTAATCCTTCCATATTGATCTCGAGCTCGTAATGCCAATGAATCATTTTTTCAATGGTTCTAACTTGAGTTATACTGATATATTGAATATTCTGAACAGTCATTATTTCAACCAATTCAAATTCACTTAAAGAATTTACAAATGAAATAGGAATATTATAGTGAATGCAAAGTTGTTCTACCGATATTTTGTCTTTAGTTTCCATGTTCATCTTAATTTAGCTAGCTCTCTAAATAATTCATTCTCTTTTTTTGTAAGATTTGTTGGAGTTTTTACTTGATAGGTTATATATAAATCTCCAAATTCACCCTCCTTTTTATATTTAGGAAAACCTTTTCCTTTTAATTTTACTTTTGTTCCACTTTGTGTTTCCTGTTTTATTTTTAATTTCACTTTACCATCAAAAGTGTCAATAGTAATATCGCCTCCCAATATTGCTTTGTACAACTCTAAATCAACTTTAACATGCAAATTGTCATTATCTCGTTGAAAATTTGAATTATTTACAATTGAAAATTTGATATATAAATCACCGTTTGGCCCACCATTAATACCTTTACCACCATGTCCTTTTATTTTAATGGTTTGTCCGTTTTTAACTCCAGCTGGTATCGTTAGACGAATGTTTTTACCATTAACAGTTAATGTACGTTTATGAGTTTTATAAACATCTTTTAAAGTAAGATGTAACTCAGCATTATAATCTTGTCCTCTAAATTTAACTGCCCCTCTTCTAGGTTCAGAAGAAGCACCACCAAACATAGATTCAAAAAAATCTGAATAATCCTGATCTGAATAACTTTGGCGGGTACTTTTTTGATATTGTTGCTGCTGTTTAGCTTTTTCAAACTCTTCTGCATGTTTCCAATCTTTTCCGTATTGATCGTATTTTTTACGATTTTCAGGATTACTCAATACCTCATTGGCTTCATTAATTTCTTTGAATTTTTTTTCAGCAACTTTATCATTGGGATTTAAATCGGGATGGTATTTTCTCGCTAATTTTCGATATGCTTTTTTTATATCTTTCTCAGATGCTTTTTTACTGATGCCTAGTATTTTATAATAATCTATAAATGCCATTTATGTATGATTAAAGAAGTACAATCACTTCAAAACTAATTACTTTTTTCAATTAGTACCATGATAAATATCAGCCTGCATTAGGTCATTAAATATTTATTTAACCATATAAATTTATTTATTAAATAATATTTTACGAAATTTGAATTATTCTATGTCAACTATTCATGTTCGAAGAAAACCAAGAAATATTTAATATTCTTTTTGAAGCAGTTTCTGAAGGTGTTATTGTTGTTGATAAACAACAAACAATTGTAGCATGTAATTCTTCTGCCGAAAAAATGTTTGGTTATAAAAAGGGAGAATTGATTAACAAGCCTCTAGAGATATTAATTCCTACAAAATATCATGCCAATCACGGTAGTCATTTCAAGGGTTTTACAAAGAATAGCACTAGTAGAAATATGGGTCAGGGTAGAGACCTATTTGGGATTACAAAAAATAAAAAAGAATTTCCTTTAGAAGTTGGTTTAAATCCTTTTACACTTTACGATAAAACCTACATAATGGCATTGGTCATTGACATTACAATCCGTAAAGAAAATGAAGGTAAAATAGAAAAATTGAATGCGAAGTTAGAGGAGAAAGTAAAGGAAAGAACTACCGAATTAAATAATACTATTGAAGAGTTACAAGAATTAAATATAAATTTCAAAAAAGAATTAGAAAGGCGACTTAGGGCAGAAAAGAAAATTAAAGTTGCATTAAAAAAAGAAATAGAGTTGAATGAGCTTAAAACAAAATTTCTATCATTGGTTTCTCATGAATTTAAAACTCCGTTAAGCGCAATTTTAACATCAACTATTCTACTAGAAAAATACAAATTAAGTGAACAACAAAATAAAAGAGATAAACATTTAACAACAATCACAAATAAAGTGCATTATCTCAATAATATTTTAAATGATTTTTTATCAATAGAACGCTTAGAATCTGGTAAGGTAAACTATAAATTCACTACCTTTAATTTAAGTAAAGTACTTAATGAAGTAGTTTATAATGCAAATATGTTATTGAAAAGTGGTCAGAGAATTAACATACCTGATAATATTGATGAATATACATTATATCAAGATGAGAAAATTTTAGAATTGTCGTTGTCTAACTTAATGTATAATGCTATAAAATATTCACCTGAAAATACTCAAATTGACTTAGACATTCTTCAAAATGGCAAAAATATTATCTTTAAAATTAAAGATCAAGGTATAGGAATTCCTAAGAAGGATCAGAAATATATATTCAATCGTTATTTTAGAGCTGAAAATGTTATAAATAGTCAAGGAACAGGCATCGGATTAAACATTGTTAAGGGACATTTAGAAAATTTAGGAGGAGCTATCAGTTTTACAAGTGAAGAAAATAAAGGATCGGTATTTAGTATAGAATTACCTATTAGTAAACAATGATGAAAAAAGTATTAATAATAGAAGATGATACAGTAGTAAGAGAAAATACTGCTGAATTATTAGAATTAGCGAATTATGCAGTGATTACTGCAGCCAATGGTAAAATTGGTATAACGCAAGCTAAAAAAAATAAACCTGACATTATTATTTGCGATATTATGATGCCTGAATTAGATGGTTATGGGGTGTTAAAAATACTCTCTAAAGAAAAAACCACGAAACATATTCCTTTTATATTTCTAACAGCGAAAACAGAACGAAAAGATGTAAGAAAGGGTATGGATATGGGTGCTGATGATTATTTAACGAAGCCTTTTAATGAAACCGAATTAATTAGTGCTATTGAAAGCCGCTTGGCAAAAGCCGCCATTATCAATGAACGTATAGAGGTTAAAAAAAATATAGAAATTGACACTACTAATAATCAATTAAAAACATTAGACCATTTAAAAAATTATTTTATTGATAATGCTGAAGAATACTCGTACAAATCGGGTGAAACTATTTACCACGAAGGTGATAATTCAAATTATGTTTTTCTAATCTATAAAGGTGTTGTCAAAAGCTATAAAAGTGATGAACAGGGTAAAGAATTGATCACAGCATTACATAAAGATGATGATTTATTTGGGTTTACATCATTCCTTCATAACATATCATACCAAGAATCAGCAACTGCTATTGAAAATACAGTAGTTTATAGATTGTTAAAGCAAGAATTGAAAAATATTCTTAATAAAAACCATGCAGTAACATTAGACCTAATAGACTATCTTACAGATAATGTTTCTGAAATAAAAGACCAATTGCTACAAATGGCATATAGTTCTGTAAGAAAAAAGACCGCAGTTACTATTTTGCAATTTGCTGAAAAAATTAGAAAAAGTTCTGAAGATGGAATTAGGATTTCTAGGAGCGATCTAGCAAGTGTTGCGGGCATTGCTACTGAAACTTTTATAAGAACACTTTCTGAATTAAAAAAAGATGGACTTATTGATATTGAAGGAAGAAATATTAAAATTCTTAATATGGATAGGCTACGAAAAGTGTAAACTTCTACAACACTTTAATTGATATGATATATATCATTGGGCATTAAGGTTTGACCGTTTAATTTTGACTTAAAATTGTGATTAAACACGTCGAATGAAAAACATATTACTTCCAACAGATTTTTCTAAAAATTCATGGAATGCCATACTATACGCTTTAGCCTTTTTCAAAAAAAATACTTGTAATTTTTATTTATTACATGTTACTGCAATCTCTGATTATGCCAATGGAGACACTCCAATACCGATAAGCCAAGATATTGAAGAAAAATTATTGGGAGAAGCGAAGATTGAATTAAAAAAAGTACTTGAAAATATTAAAGAATTACCCAATAATGATAATCATAATTTCTTTGCTATTACGAGTATTGATTATTTTACAGATGCTGTAAGAAATCAAATTCAAGAAAAAAATATTGATTTTATTGTTATGGGTACAAAGGGCGCATCGGGAATTAAAAAAATAATCATTGGAAGTAACACCGGTGATATAATTACCAAAGTAAAATGTCCTGTATTAGTTGTGCCTGAAAAAGCCATTTTTCGAGAACCTAAAGAAATTGCTTTCCCTACAGATTACAATATATTTTATCAAACAAAAATATTAAGCAGCATTTCTGATTTGGTAAAGGCACATGATGCTGCTATACGCATATTACATGTCACAAAGAAAGAATACGAACTTACCGCATTTCAAAATGAAAATAAAGAATATTTAAACGATTTTTTTATAGATGAAAAACACAGTTTTCATAAGGTTACGAATAAAAAAATTGAAGCGGGTGTACAGTGTTTTGTTGAAAGCAGAAACATTGATATGATTGTTATGGTTGCCAAAAACCTTAATCTTTTTCAACAAATATTATTCAAACCCACGGTAGAGGAAATTAGCTATCATACTGAAATTCCCTTTTTAGTTTTACATGAATAAAAACTTGACATTATGAATGATATATCTATTTTTTTAGCAAAATTTTGGGGATGGTATTTTATCATTTTCTTTTTAATCTTAAGTTTAAATCCGAAAAGAATTCAACAAATATTTAAAGATTTAAAAGATCAGAAATTTGTTATTCTTACATCATTTTTAGCGATAATTATTGGTTTACTTAGTATTTTATCTCATAATATTTGGACAAATGATTGGCGGTTAATAATTACATTAATTGGATGGGTTGCCCTTTTAGATGGATTATTTCTATTTGCATTTCCATCAAGGACTATAAATTGGATAACTATTATTAATGTGAAATTTATTCAACTACTTTATATGCTTCTCTTCTTCTTAGGTATCTTTTTATTAAATATGGCCTATGGTATTGTACTATATTAAGTATTTATACCTGTAAGCATAAGAGAACAATTGTGCAATGATATCAATCAGTTATAGAATTGATTGATATCATTGCAAATTCAAAATATCACCTCTAAATTTGTTCCATTACTTATTAAAAAGTTCTTTGATTTGATATATTTCATAGTAGCTCCAAAAAGCATAAATCCGCATTGATCTAAAAAGCAATGTTGGATATGGAGAGTTTAAGACGTTAATTAACTATAGCTAACTTTAGTATAATTTTAGAAATAAGGTAGTATAAAAAATTAGTTTATAAGTTAAGGAAGCCATTTTACACTCTTCAAGAAACAGGAGGTGTACACCTCCTGTTTCTACCGATAAAAGATCATCATTGTTGCGAGACGATGTAGATCATGAGAGTTTAAGACGTTATGCAACTTATCAATAACTTTAGTATCATCTTAGTAATTAAGATAGTATGAAAAATTATTTGAAGGTTATAGAGAACATTCTTATTCTCTTTAGGAAACAGGGAGCGTTGGCTTCCTGTTTCTATTTTCTACTAAATTGTTATGAATACTAAAGTGCTATGAAAATGAAAAATAGATCTATAGACTAAAATACTATAGGTTAAAATGACGAGTTTAATAATATGGTTTAATCAGGTTAGTTGTTGGTGTCTATTAAAAAATGCACCAAGATTATTTTAAAGTTGAATTATAAAATTAATCTCATCATACGAAACAGGGAAGCTCAATGCTTCTCTGTTTCTGTTTTAACATCTATTTTTCTAATTAAAATCGCGATAAGAATTCTATTTCATTAAATCATATCTACTACTCATTTACCAAGTACCAAAAAATATTATAAAATTTAAAAGAATGACTGATAATTGTCATTGAAAATTTACATAAAAACAAGTACCTTTAATCAATGAATTTAAACACGTAAAATAGGATATATATGGAAATCAACATTCAATTTGTAAAAATGCCAACCAGTGAACATATGGAAGCATTTGCTATAAAAAAAGTAGAAAAATTAGCTAGAAAATTTGACTGGATAATGAAAGCTGATGTGTTTTATAAACTAGAGAAAGATCCGAAAGGGAAAGGAAAAATTTGTGATATTCAATTAAGTCTTCCCGGACCTAGAATTCATGCTTCTTCAAATAATGAAGGTTGGGAGCTCGCTACAGACAAAACGATTAGTGATCTAGAAAAACAACTTAAAAAGCGAAAAAGCGAAATGAATACCTATCGATAAGAGGTTTCAATAACTATATTTAAGTTTCTGATGAAATTAAGTTTATTTTACTGGGGAGGCATTGTAATGTCATTGGAGCTGTTCCAATGAATTCGCCATCCATGTCAATAGTTATTTTTTTTAAAGAATTTGATTCTATCGTTACTTTATCCAATGTATGGTAGCTTACTTTTTTATGCTTAATTTTTATGCATTTTTTTACTGTGTTGAGATGCTTAAAATAGTCTAATAAGGTAATGTCACCTATAGTAACTAATAAAAATTTACCGTCATTAACTACTGCATCTGGTGCTATACCTAATCCGTTTCCAAAATATTTGCCATTTGCCACAACCATATTGATAACTTTCCCTTCCCAAAAGAAATGATCATTATATGCCTTTACGCTGCACTTTCTATATGTTGCCACGGTTGACGTAATAGCCCAAAAGTAGCTAAAACCTACACCCAGCCATTTCGGTAAATTCTCTTTCTTTCTAACCGTCTCTCCACCCATGCCAACATCTGTAATATTTATAAAAAAACGAATATCTTCTTGAAGCTGTAAATTTTGAAAACGTACCCAACCAATGTCAATCATTCTGTATGATTGCTTCTCTATTAAATTCTTTAGTGTTTCTAGTGAAGTGTTTTTATAAATTGTTTTTACAAAGTCATTCCCACTTCCTGCAGGATACACTCCAACTTTAATATCACCGATGGCTTTCCAATCAAAATCATCAGGTTGTTTATTTTCATTTAACCTAAAGTGATTTATGATACTATTTATTCCTTTATTTACTGTACCGTCGCCACCTACCAAAATTATATGATCACATGCATCTTCTATAGCTTCTATGCATAATTGTGCATAATGTTCTTCATTTATAGAAGTATACAATCTACTATCAAATTGTTTAAAAATTTCAGTAATTGAATTGACCGTTTTATTGAGTTTTTTAATACTTCCATTAATAACAAATGCTATCCTCATTTATACATTACTTTAATATTTTTAAATGTAGGAAAAAAATAGCAATAGCTATAAAATACGTTCTTATAAAAAATAGCTGCGAATCTGAGAATGTGAAAATACCTTATAACTTTTGTCAAGTTTAGAAAAGTACCATTAATTATATGGGATGATGTGTGGTTGACACATGTGAATCATTATTCGCTTTTTTTAATAATTTAATTACTTCTTTATCACTTACCTGATCAAATTGATGATAAAATTGACCAACTGCGTGAAAATTAGTAGGTGTAAGCAAACAAATTACAGAAGTAACCGAAGGTAATTCTTTTATTTTTTTTAAAGCGGAAGGAGCTGCAACAGGTAATGCGATAATAATTTGCGAAGGTTCCTGTTGTTCAATTAGCTTAATGCTAGATATTAATGTGTTACCTGTAGCAACACCATCATCTAATACAATCACAATTTTATTCTTCAATTTTATAGGTGTTTTAGTACCATAATACCACGTGTGTCGTTGTTTAAGCAAATCTCTTACATTACCCGTTTCATCATCAATATAAACTTTAGAAACTTCTGCTGCCATATCACTTAAAATTCTATTCTTTAAGGTTACAGCACCAATAGCAAATTCTCTGTGAAATGGATGGACTATTTTTTTTGACAATACTATTTCTAAAGGTAAATTTAGTTTTTTAGCAATCACATATCCAATTGGAACACCGCCTCTTGGAATTGCAATGAGTATTGCATTTTTATGATTCTTATACGCTTTTAATTTTTCCGTAAGTAAAATACCTGCTTCTTCCCTATTTAAAAACATGGTTCTCTTTTTAAATTTACTCCATACAAACTATTCCAATCTATGCCCAACCAACAATATTAGAGGTTAGAACATAATATTATGATAAACCATAGATTTAAGATCTTTAGGAAGCTCTGTTCTAATATCTTCTAATTCGCCTAAAGATATATACTGACGTAATTCAATAAAGGTTGCGATAATGTAACTTTCTGCAACTTCATCAGATTCAAAATCATATATTGAGGTTTTTCCATCAAATTCTCTGATCAAATCTATAAAGTCAGTCATATTTTTAACTCTTAACTTTTTTTTATGCGATGACCATCCATTAACATATACAGCTTTTAAAAACATTGGAAACTGAGCCATTAACTGTAATGATTCTTCCATTGATATGATTTCTCGTAATCCATGTAAAATGGAAGATAATATGCGTCCAGCCTTATCTGTATCTCCATCAAGGTTTAAGTCTTTGGTATATGCTTTTAAAAATGTATTTGCCTCTGCGGCAAATTGATTAAAATTTAGTGCCATGATAATTTATTTTATGTTAAAACTTATAAATATTCCACTTTTGTTCTTTCGTACTTTTTACAGCAATTAACTTAGAAGACATGAATTTTGAATAGAAATCTGGTGGTATTTTATTTTTTATTCTTGACGGAATACAATTCCGAGCATTATCTAAATATTTAACTAAATTTCCTGAAGTATCAATAATATATTCTTCTAGCTTATAAGAAACCATTCGTTTTCCTAATACATCATTATTACCCATTACATTTTTGGCAAACTTTATGACAATTGCATAACCATTATTAAAATTTGTAGCGTTCAAATATTGAGTTGAAATAACCTCTTTCCCGCTTTTATCTATATAACCATAATAATAGATGTCGTCAATTAATTTTCTAACTAAACACCTATTCTCTTTAAATAAAGGATATACAACAGTATTACTTTTTTTAGTGTCTAAGATATTTTTTTGTGTTGAAGCAACTAAATCATCTCTAAAATTAATTACTTTTTCACCTTCTTTATTTATAAATGCCCATTGATTATTTAGTTTTATGGCCGCAAGATCTTCATGAAATGGTGCAACTTCATCAACATCTAATATCAGTTGTCCGAATCCAACAAAACAAATAAGAAAGCAACTGACTGTTATTAATAAATTTCTCATGACATATGTATTTTACATTATACTTACATAAATGTATAATTTACTATCATTTTATAAAATGATATTCATCATGTCACTATAGAAATACCCAACTTTTTTTGAATATGCATAACCCGTTTTGTTCTCTAGACATGACAATCTACATGACATATATCATTTTTTATAGTGTTAAAATTAAGTATTTTAGTTCATATTTTAATACATATTGACATGAAAACTAAAGCGAAGTATAAAATATTTTTACATGAAAAGAGTATTGATGAATTACGATTCAACTCTTCACTTTGGGTTTCAGAATTAGATTTTGTTGGTATTGAAATTTCTTTTATAATACAACTCTTAAAATCGTATCCAATCAAAACTGAAATTCCGAATTTATTTGAACACATTCAATTATTTAATAAAGAACTCGAAATTCTAGAAAAAGAAAGAAATATTATCATTGATAACATACATCAATATAAAAATGAATTAAGTGGTATGATTGAGTGTGATAAATTAAGTTGTGATAATGTGTATGTAATTGCCTATGAAAAATTAGCTAAATATGTATTTAAATTCTTACAGTCATATAAAAAGCTAAAAATTGAAATATATGAGTTTTTAAATAACATTTTAGTTTAGATAATAGTTGGTACTTAAAAAATTGTAAACTGATATATATCATTTGATTATATGTAGTTAGTATGTATCTTTAAGGTTAATTAAATTAATTATTAACTCTAAATTAAATGCTATGTCACTTATTAAATTTAATGATCGATTCCCATGGAACAAATCTGCACTTACAAACTTTTTAAATGCAGATGACTTTTTTAATGACGATTTCTTTGCAAAAGACAGTTTAATGCCTGCAATGAATGTCAAAGAAAATGATGATAACTTCGAGATTGAACTTGCCGCACCAGGTTTTTCAAAAAATGATTTTAACGTAACTATGGATAATAACGGACTCCATATTTCTGCTGAAAACAGTAAAAAAGAAGAAGAAATAGAAGAAGGTTATTTACGTAAAGAATTTAGTTATAATTCATTTAGAAGATCTTTAAGATTGCCAGAGAGTATCAATCAAAATAAAGAAGTTAAGGCCACTTACAAAAATGGAATATTAAAGCTTAATTTATTGAAAAAAGAAGAAGCGAAAATATTACCAGAAAAAGTTATAGAAGTAAGTTAATTTTTTTTAAGCAGGAAATAATTATCATTTTGTTTCCTGCTTTATAATATAGAACAACAAAATACTTTTAAAATGAAAACGAAGATTAAAAAAGATTGGTTTGGTCGATTGAAAAGTGGAGAAGAATTGTATAATGATTCCAATTTATGGTTATCAGAAATCGAGTTTATCAATCATGAAATCCTTTTTCTAAATCATCTATTAAGTTCAAACTATATTGAATTCTTAGAAGTTGGTCTTAGCAAAAAAATTGATGATTTAGTAAAAAGAATAACTTCTGAAAAAAAAATAGGAAAAACACTTCGTAAACACATTAAAGATCACAAAAAAATATTGTTTGATTTAATTGAAACTAAAAGCGTTACAAGTAATAAAAACTATTTAGAAACTCATAAAAAATTTGATAGAGAAATTCATGTTTATTTAAGACAATATAAAGATCTCAAAAAAGAAATTTTTGAAATTGTCGAAAATAGAATGAAGAAAAAAGAGCAAAAAATATTGCTTTAACAAGTAACTTCAATTAACCATCTATCTATTTAACTATAAATTATATTTATTGAAATTTATTTTAAAATAGTTAAATCGAATATACTTTTGCAGTATAAATAATATAAATAAGTAAATATGGAAACACCAGAAGTAAAATTAACTACAATGCCAAGAATTGGGGATATGGCTCCTGATTTTGAAGCAGTAACTACAAAAGGGTCAATAAAATTATCTGACTTTGCCAAAGATAAATGGATTGTTATGTTCTCTCACCCGGCAGATTTCACACCGGTTTGTACTACCGAAATGAGTGGGTTTGCTATTAGAAAGGGAGAATTTGATGCATTAAACACCGAATTGTTAGGTTTGAGTATTGATAGTATTCATGCACATTTAGGATGGGTTAATAATGTTAAACAAAATACAGGTGTGTATTTCGATTTTCCAATTATCGCTGATATTGATATGAAAGTATCTAAACTCTATGGAATGTTACAACCTAATGAAAGTGAAACAGCTGCTGTTAGAGCTGTTTTCTTTATAGATCCTGCAAAGAAAATACGTTTAATTATGTATTATCCGTTAAACGTAGGTAGAAATATGGATGAAATTTTAAGAGCTTTATATGCTTTGCAAACTTCTGACAAATACAAGGTTGCAATGCCATTAGATTGGAAAAAAGGTGATAAAGTTATTGTACCTCCACCAAAAACATTAGATGAAATGCAAGATAGATTAGATGATGATTCTCTTGAAAAAGTTGATTTTTATCTAGTGAAAAAAGATATTTAGGTCTCAATCAAAAACATTTGATTTGATTGTTTTTTTAAACTAAAAAGAGAAGTTTTAAAAACTTCTCTTTTTAGTTTATTTTTTTATAAGTATCAATTATTAGACTTATACATAAAACTATTATAATTAGGGACATACCCTCTATCCTTCTGTCTTTTTTGAAATAGGTTTATTCCTAACGTGAATTGATGATATCCTCCATTTTGAAAAGTAATAGCTCCTAATTGTTGCGTATATGTATAAGATATCATATACTTATCTAATTCAAGTCCGAGAATTGGTGTAATCTGACTTAATTCATTTGTGTCATTATTATCTAAACTTCTTCTGTAAGATAGTGCTAACCATGCCCTCTTATTATTACCAAATGTTTTATACACTTTGGTGTTCAGATCAACTAATTTTTCTTTGGTTCTGCTAACATATTGAAACATCAGTGATGGCTCAACTTGTAGACTTCTTCCCCAACCAAAAAAGTATCCTGCATTTAATAAGTAACGTCTTAGATTAATATTTCTAAAATCTCTACTTTCAGAATCTTGAGCATTTAATAATATATTTTTTGCTGTAAAGTATATAAATCCGTCAAGATTATGATAGGCAATACTATAATCGGCATTAAAGTAACTATCAGATTCTACTATTCTTGAAATTACAGGATCTGGAATACTAAAACTGCGTTGATCTACACTATTCTGAATATAGGAAGCAGACAATGCCAATGACAATTGATTTAATGCATCATCTCTACCAAAATTGAGATGATACCCATATGTTGCTTGGATTCCTAACTGTGAATGAAATCCGTTTTTATCATTAAAAATAATAGCACCCAATGCTGTTTTTTCGCCAAAACGATTGTTAAAACTTAAGGTTTGTAAAGAAGGTGCATCTTCATTACCTGACCATTGTTGACGATGCGTTAATCTCAATTTCGCACTATTACCAATTCCTGCAGCACTGGGATGTACCAAAAATATATTATCTGATAAATAATCAGAATAAATAGGTAAGGTACCTTGTGCTTTAATGTAATTCTGCGCAAGTAAAATCAATACAACTGTAATAACTAGCTTAAAATTCTTCATCTTCTTTCCTATCTTCTAATTAAACTAAAATGGCCTCTAGTATATGTACCATCTTTCAAAGTGATAATATACCAATAATCATTATTAGGCATAGTATTGCCCATATAATTACCATCCCAACCAAGTGAAGTTGTGGTAAACTGTTTTAATAATTTACCATAACGATCAAAAATTTGAATGTTTTTAATCTGATCATCCGTATCTACAACTTGCCAATAATCATTTGTACCATCATTGTTTGGGGTGAAAAAATTTGGAATGTTATTTGTGCTTGGTGTTAATGCATCTTCGGTTGTAAAGTGAGTCTCTATACAACCTTTAGCATCACCTACAGCATTATATGAGATTACCGTTACGTAATAGGTTTTATTTTCTAAGAAATCACTTGTAGGATTGTAAGTTGTTACATTACCTAAATCTGTATTATTCTCTATATCCGTTCCGCCTAATGTTGTACCGATAGAAATTCGATAGCCATTAGCATTCGTAACTGATGACCAAGTTAAATCTGTACTTATAGAAACATTTGTAGCTTCATTTACTGGATTGGTAAGTTCGGTACAATCTGGAACAGTCGCTACTATCTTCGTTGTAAAACTTGTTTCTGTACAAGAAGTGGCATTTCCAACCGAATTGTACGCAATTACGGTTACAAAATAGGTTTGGTTTTCAACAAAATCTGCTGGTGGATTGTAGGTTGTAATTGTTCCATCAGTAATATCAAAATTATTTAAAATATCGGTCGCTCCTGTTGTTGTGCCAATACTTATAAAATAACCATCTGCATCAGAAACTGCTGTCCACGTTAAATCTGTATTTATTGCAACATCGGTTGCTGTGTCTGCTGGTGATATTAATTGTGTACAACTCGGTATTGTAGCAATGGTTTCGGTTGTAAAACTAGTTTCTGTACAAGAAGTGGCATTTCCAACCGAATTGTACGCAATTACGGTTACAAAATAGGTTTGGTTTTCTACAAAATCTGTTGGTGGATTGTAGGTTGTAATTGTTCCATCAGTAATATCAAAATTATTTAAAATATCCGTTGCTCCTGTTGTTGTACCAATACTTATAAAATAACCATCTGCATCAGAAACTGCTGTCCACGTTAAATCTGTATTTATTGCAACATCGGTTGCTGTGTCTGCTGGTGATATTAATTGTGTACAACTCGGTATTGTAGCAATGGTTTCGGTTGTAAAACTAGTTTCTGTACAAGAAGTGGCATTTCCAACCGAATTGTACGCAATTACGGTTACAAAATAGGTTTGGTTTTCTACAAAATCTGTTGGTGGATTGTAGGTTGTAATTGTTCCATCAGTAGCATCAAAATTATTCAAAATATTGGTCGCTCCTGTTGTTGTACCAATACTTATAAAATAACCATCTGCATTTGAAATTGCTGACCACGTTAAATCTGTATTTATTGCAATATTAGTTGCTGCATCTGCAGGTGTGGTTAGTTGCGTACAAGTTGGTAAAGAACAATTTGGATCTATATCCCCATCAGTAATTGTCCAACCATCCGCTACTAAAACAATTCTTGCGTTTTCTCCAGTACAGTATACACTATTTCCTCCATCAAATACAACGTTATTATTGTGTGTTTGTGCTTGCCATCCGATAAGTAAGGCGTCATAATTTGGTGTTGATAAAGTAATGTTTTCAAACATTCTAAATGCACTAGTTAAGCTGCCAATATTCCAAGAACCTAAGTTTTGGTCAAATAAAGTTGTACTATCAAACATGAATTCCATAGTAGTTACATTTACCGTATTCCAATTAGAAATATCTTGATTAAACAAGCTTGCCTGAGTAAACATATATTTCATATTTTGGACTTGATTAGTATCCCAATTATTTAAGGCTTGATTAAATGCTGAAGCACGATAAAACATACCTTCCATTCTGGTTACTTGAGATGTATCCCAATTGTTTAGTGGTTGGTTGAAGGATGTTGCATTATAAAAAACGTTAAACATATCGATTACATTACTGGTATTCCAGTTTCCTATTGGTTGATTAAATGCAGTAGCATCTCTAAAGAGGTAAGTCATTTGTGTAACATTACCAGTATCCCATTGATCTAGAGGTTGATTAAAAGAAGTTGCTCCAAAAAAAGTACCTGCTAAATTGGTTACGTTTGTAATATTCCAATTATTGATATTTTCATTTAATGAAGTACAATTTTTAAACATCGAGCTTAAATCTGTTACATTAGATAATTCAGGAACATCAGTAGCTTGAATATGTAAATTTGTACAACCAGAGTAGGCAGCATTCATAGTGCTCCATACCTGATTTCCCCATTGGTCAACCGATAGTATTTTATCCTTATCGCCTGAACCTGCAAAATAAATTCGCGGAAAATTGCCTTGTATTCTTATGGTATAAGTACCTGCTGTACCAAAATCGTGTGTTACGTCGCCTGTAATTCCAAATTCATCAAAAACGCCATCATTATCCCAATCAACATCGTAATTACAAGTAGCCGAACCTAGTGGTATCGTAATAGATGTATCGTTTGACGTTCCTGTATTATCGGTTTTCCAAGTGGTTACAAAATCATCTGGACTTAATGTTGCAGTACAGGTTGGATCTAAACCGTTATCAGTAATTGTCCAGCCATCTGCTACTAAAGCAAGTCTTGCATTTTCTCCAGTACAATATTTGCTGTTTCCACCGCTAAAAGGAACGTTGCTATTATGGGTTTGTGCTTGCCATCCGATAAGTAAAGCATCGTAGTTTGCTGTTGAAAGTGTTACGTTGTTAAACATACCTGTAGCATCAGTAAGACTACTAATATTCCAAGAACCTAAATTTTGATCAAAAGATGTGGCACTACCAAACATAAATTGCATATGAATAACTTGAGCGGTATTCCAATTACTAATATCTTGATTAAATGGAGTTGCTGCGAACATATATTTCATATCATTTACTTGAGAAGTATTCCAGTTTCCGATTGGCTGATTAAATGAGTTTGCAGCATAAAACATATATAACATCGTTGTTACTTGTGATGTGTCCCAATTATCAATTGGCTGATTAAAAGAGGAAGCTAAATAAAAAACCGTATTCATACTTGTAACATTTGATGTGTTCCAATTATTGATAGGTTGATTAAAATTTGTTGCTTCTCGAAATAAAGCATTCATATTTGTTACTTGTGAAGTATCCCAATTATCAAGATTTTGATTAAAACTTGAAGCACCGTGAAAGGTGCCTGCTAAATTGGTTGCGTTTGTAATATTCCAACTATTGATATTTTCATTGAATGAAATACAATTTCTAAACATCAAACTTAAATCTGTTACATTAGTTAAATCTGGAACATCAGTAGCTAGTATCTGTAAATTTGAACAACCATAGAAGGCACCATTCATTGTACTCCATATTTGATTTCCCCATTGATCTACCGATAGTATTTTGTCTTTATCACCTAAATCTACAAAATAAATTCGTGGAAAATTGCCTTGTATTCTTATGGTATAAGTGCCAGCTGTACCAAAATCGTGTGTTATATCGCCTGTAATTCCAAATTCATCAAAAACACCATCATTATCCCAATCAACATCAAAATTACAAGTAGCCGAACCTAGTGGTATGGTAATAGATGTGTCGTTTGATGTACCTGCATTATCGGTTTTCCAAGTGGTTACAAAATCATCTGGACTAAGGGTTGCTGCACATTCTAAACCGCTATCGGTAATTGTCCAACCATCTGCTACCAAAGCAAGTCTTGCATTTTCTCCAGTACAGTATTTGCTGTTTCCACCGCTAAAAGGAACGTTACTATTATGGGTTTGTGATTGCCATCCGATAAGCAAAGCATCGTAGTTTGTCGTTGATAATGCCATATTATTAAACATAGCATTAGCATCTATTACACTAGAAATATTCCAATTACCTAAATTTTGATCAAATGAACTCGCATTATTAAACATTTGTTGCATATCACTCACATTTAATGTTTCCCAACTGCCAATGTTTTGATTAAAAGCTGTGGCTGAGTTAAACATATATGACATATTTGTAACAGCAGCAGTATTCCAACCGGTGATATCTTGGTTAAAAATAGTTGCATTTCTAAATGTATTTTGCATATCGGTAACATTTGCAGTATTCCAATTATCTAATGGCATATTAAAGCTTACAGCTCTACTAAAAGTATCATTTAAAGTGGTAACATTTGCTGTATTCCAAGAATTGATATTTTGATTAAATACCAGTGCATCTCTAAACAAGTGAGCCATATTGGTTACTTCTGCCGTATTCCAAGAACCTATTGGTTGATTAAAAGAGGTTGCTTCCCAAAACATACTTTCCATATTAGTTACGTTACCTGTGTTCCAATTTGATATATCTTGGTTAAAAGCAAGTGCTTTTGTAAACATTCCATTCATATCATTTACATTCGAAACATCCCAATTAGCAATTGGTTGATTAAAATTTTCAGCATAGCCAAACATTCTAACCATATTAGTTACCAATGCTGTATTCCAAGTTCCAATACTTGAATTAAATGCATTAGCAACCCAGAACATAGCATAAAAACTATCTACTTTTGCTGTATTCCAATTGTCTAAAGGTTGATTAAAAACAGTTGCACCACTAAACATTTCGCCCATAGTATCCACATTTCCAGTGTTCCAAGTATTTAAAGGCTGATTAAAATTAGCACACCATTTAAACATCGCATACATATTGGTAACATTACCAGTATTCCAACTTGATATATCTTGATTAAATGCTGCTGCGCCTGCAAACATAAAATTAAAGGTATTTACATTTGACGTATCCCAATTATCTAATGGCTGATTGAAATTGACAGCACCACTAAAGGCACTATTCATTGCTTCTATATTACTAACATTCCAATTATTTATATTTTGGTTAAAACTAGTTGCTCCTTTAAATATATTTTGAAATGAAGTACAAATGGATAAATCTGGCGTATCAGATGCTTGTAATGTAAAATTAGTACAACCATTGAATGCACTGTTCATACTTTGCCATTGTTGGTTTCCCCATTGATCAACAGACAAAAGTTTATCTTTATCACCTGAACTTGCAAAATAAATTTGTGGAAAATCACCTTGTATTCTTATGGTATATGTTCCTGCTGCTCCAAAATCGTGTGTTATACTTCCTGTGATGCCTGTTTCGTCAAAAACACCATCGTTATCCCAATCTACATCATAATTATAACCCGCACCAAATGTTGGTATAGTGATTTCTGTATTACTTGATGTTCCTGTATTATCTGTTTTCCAAGTGGTTACAAAATCGTTTGGGCTTAAAGTTGCTGTACAACTTGGGTCTAATCCTCCATCGGTAATTGTCCAACCATCTGCTTCTAGAGCAATTCTTGCTGTTTCTCCAGTACAGTATTTACTATTTCCTCCGCTAAATACAACATTATTATTGTGTATTTGCGTTTGCCATTCGATAAGTAAAGCATCATAATTTGCGATTGATAACGCAATGTCTTTAAACATATCGGTAGCATTTGTTAAACTACTGATATTCCATGAGCTTAAATCTTGATTGAAGGCTGTAGCTCTTAAAAACATATTCTCCATATTCGTAACATTTAATGTGTTCCAATTGCTTAGATCTTGATTGAATGATGAAGCTTGAAAAAACATACCTTGCATATCTATTACACTTGATGTATTCCAATTAGTAAGGGGTTGATCAAACGAAGTTGCATTATAAAACATATAATGCATAGTGGTAACATTCGAAGTATCCCAATTTCCTATATTTTGATTAAATGATGAAGCAATATGAAACATTCTTCGCATAGTGGTAACATTCGAAGTGTCCCAAGAACCAATATCTTGATTAAAAGACCCTGCTGAGTAAAATACTCTTCTCATATTAATTACACTGGATGTGTCCCAATCTCCAATATCTTGATTAAAAGAAGAAGCACTTGTAAACATATATTCCATAGTAGTTACACTTGAAACATCCCAAGCACCAATATCATAATTAAAAGATGAAGCATGATCAAATAATGCTTCCATATTAGTGATATTTGATGTGTTCCAATTTCCAATATCTTGATTTAAAGAAGAACAACCAGTAAACATAAAACTCATATTAGTAGCTACTGATAAATCTGGTGCGTCAATAGCATTTTCTTCTAAGTTTGAACAGCCCCAAAAAGCTGAAGCCATAGAAGTCCATATTTGATTTCCCCATTGGTCAACAGATAGTATTTTATCTTTATCAAATTCATTATGAAAATATATTTGTGGAAAATCACCTTGTATTCTTATGGTATAAGTACCTGCTGTACCGAAATCGTGAGTAATGTTTCCTGTTATACCTGTTTGGTCAAAAACACCATCATTATCCCAATCTACATCATAATTATAGCCTGCTCCTGTTGTTGGTATGGTAATTTCTGTATTGCTTGATGTTCCTGTATTATCGGTTTTCCAAGTGGTTACAAAATCATCTAGACTTAGGGTTGCTAAACACTCTAAACCACTATCAGTGATTGTCCAGCCGTCTGCTACTAAAGCAATTCTTGCCATTTCTCCTGTACAGTATTTGCTATTTCCGCCACTAAAAGCAACGTTATTAATGTGAGTTTGTGATTGCCATCCGATAAGTAAGTCGTCATAATTAGCAGTTGATAGTGTTAAACCTTCAAGTATTTGTGAAGCGTTGGTTAAACTACTAATATTCCAAGAGCCGATATTTTGGTCAAAATTAGAAAAACCAAATGCTCTACTCATATCTGTAATATTAGAGGTATTCCAATTTGATAAATTTTGATTAAAACTACTGGCTCCATAAAACATAGAACTAATATCTATGACTTGAGATGTGTTCCAGTTATTAATAGGTTGATTAAATTGATTATTGTGCCCAAACATATAGGCCATATATTGCACAAGTCCTGTATCCCAAGTTCCAATTGGTTGATTAAAGTTTGCATAATAAAACATCATCGTCATTTTAGTAACATTTGATGTATTCCAATTTCCAATAGGTTGATTGAAAGCAGTAGCATTTCTAAACATCAATGACATATCTTTCACTTCTTGTGTATTCCAATTATCTAAAGGTTGGTTGAAATTAGTTGCATTAAGAAACATACTAGCCATATTATCAACTAATGAAGTATTCCAAGTATTGATATTAGTATTAAATGCTGTAGCACCATTAAACATATTTTCCATCTTGGTAACTCCAGCGGTATTCCAAGATCCAATATTTTGATTAAAAACTGTAGCGCCATTAAACATATACCCCATATTGTTTACTTGCTGCGTATTCCAATTATCTAAAGGCTGATCAAAAGTACTAGCAAGCATAAACATTCCTCCCATATTACCAACTAATAAAGTCTCCCAAGTATTGATGTTTTGATTAAAAGCAGAAGCAGTATTAAACATATTTTGCATCATTGTAACTTTAGAGGTATCCCAATTGCCAATGGGCTGGTTAAAACCTGTTGCATTTTGAAACATTCCCGACATTCTAGTAACGTTAGAGGTGTCCCAAATACCAATAGGCTGATTAAAACTTCTAGCTCCGTTAAACATATTACTCATATTTAAAACATTGGATGTATTCCAGCTACTAATATCTTGATTGAAATTTATGGCATTATGAAATACCCAAGTCATATTATTTATATGCGAAACATCCCAATGTCCTATATCACCGTTAAAAGAAGTGGCTTCCGAAAACATAGACCACATATCTAATGCGCCACTAAGATCTGGTGCATCTGTTGCGATTACATTTAAATTTGAACAACCTCGAAACGCTAATTTCATACTTGTCCATACTTGATTTCCCCATTGGTCAACCGATACTATTTTATCTTTATCTAATTCGTTATTAAAATAGATACGTGGAAAATCACCTTGTATTCTTATTGTGTAAGTGCCTGCCGTACCAAAATCGTGTGTTACATTACCTATGATGCCTAATTCGTCAAAAACACCATCATTATCCCAATCTACATCATAATTATAACCAGTACCTATTGTTGGTATTGTAATAGATGTGTCGTTTGATGTTCCTATATTATCAGTTTTCCAAGTGGTTATAAAATCATTTTGTGCGACCCCAACTATACTAATAAATAATAATCCTATGAATATGTAAAGTTTGAACTGTATTTTTCTTTGCATTTGATGTAATTGCTTTTTCAACAACATCAAAAGTATGGTTGCAAATTATATCATAGAAATACGATTAATATGTGTACTGTTTTAATTAATATTTGCCAAAGATTTGTATGCAAAATAACTAATAAGCCTTTAATTAAATATTTAGCCGAAAGTGTATACTAAGATTGTTATTTTTAACTTTAAGCGATGTAAAGAAAAAGAAACCAGCATCCTGTTATAACAATTATTGCATTTAAAATATAAATAAGAATTCTAAATCGTTTACTAAACCAAATTAAGGCCAGTGTTATAAGACTATATGTTGTACCCATAAAGATTGCAACCTTAATAAACCCTTGAGCCATAGCTCCCCAAGCATTATTGCCAGTTAATTCTTCGTCTGGTTTAAATTGAGGTATCTCTATTATTGCAAATACAATTGTTATTATTAAAAGAATAATAGGTAAGATAGATAATTGTATGTTTCTTTTCATATAATATACTATTACGTAATTATGTTTTATTACCGAAAAATTATTTCTCTAAATTTTGAACTTTTTCTAACATTTCTTCAAAGTTTAATTCTGAAATTACAATTTTATCTTCTTTGCTTTTAGCGTCTTTAGGATAGGTTGTGATAGTATAAACGATGGTGCCATCTGGCTTTCTTCGGTGTTCTATCATTGTCCCTTTATCAAATTTTTCGCCAACGAAACCTTCTGTTAGTAAAGTGCCATCATTCAAATATTGTCTAAGTTTGATAACCTTATCCTTTTTTGTCATTGCAAATGCTCTAATAATTGTGGCTGCATCATGATAAGTAAGATTTTTAGAAATGCTATTTTTAAAAACCACCTCTGTATAGTATTTTATATCATATTCTTTTAAGCGAAGTACAAGGTGTTTTTCTTTATCAACACGAACACTGTAATTCATTTTGTATTTTGTGAAAGCATCGATTTTTCCACTTGTTAAGCGTCCGTCAGCAAAATTAAATGAACCAATAACAATATCACCATCATCATCGATATATGATATTTTCCCTGCTGTTCTTTTTTTATTTGTAAAATTTACTTTAATAAGATTATAAGCAAGTCCTGTTTTTCTTTTAAAAGAAATTTGAAATTCATTTTCTTTAGGAAAGATTATAGTTGCTAATGAACCAAGACCAAATCCTTCTTTCGTTATTATTTTTTCTAATGTGCCATTATTGTAAAAATGTTTAAAAATAGCCTTATCAAAAGATTCAAATTTTGTCCCTTTAATAATTTTACCATTTTCGTAATACAGACTATCTATAGTACGGTCATTAGCCTCATATTTTTCATATAAATGCTTTTTGCCATCTTTATAATTACTAGTAGTTTTTAGGTTTTCTTTAAATACTACAAAACTACCGTTATAAGGCTTGTTGTTTTTATAGGTTCCTTTATTTTTAGGTAAATTTGATAGATCTGTTGAATTGATAAAGAACTCATCACCGTGTTTCTTTCCGTTTTTATATGGTGTTATGATATACATTTTATCACTTATACTTGTTATAAAAGCACCATTATAAGGCAGGTTATTTTTATAAGTACCTTTTACAAAAAATTGCTTGGTTGTTAAAGAGGTAACTTCTACATTTTGTTTATTCCCGTTGTTATATGATATCGTTGTTTCAAATAGATTATCATTTATAACTTTAGTAATTCCGTGTTTTTTACCACTTTTATAACGTTCTATTTTTTTTAAATCACGAATAAAGAAAGCTCCATCATACATTTTTTCATCTTTAAAAGTACCCGATAATTTTTCTAAACCATTGATAATAGCAACTTCTTTTGTTTTAATACCATTGTCGTAGGTTGTAATAATTTCATCTTTTTTTCTACTTGGATCACCTAATGCTTCATTCAATATATTGGCACGGAAAAACACTTTGCAATCTCCGTGCTTTTTGCCTTTTAAGTATAAATTCAACTCCTCTTCTTTTGACACAATTCCTGTATCAGGTTTGTCGTTTGTAAATAGACAAGTGCCTAAAACTCCATCGATAGGTGTAAAATGAATAAGCCCTTCTCTTTTACCATCTATCAATTTGCCTTTTTCAATAATTTTTTCATCTTTAAAATTAGCATATTCACCTTCTATTTTTCCATTTTTATAAGTAATGAAACTATTATAGTTATATTTTCTTCCGTTATAAGGGTTATCCTCATTATATTCTAGTGTATGAGGTATTCCATTTTTAAATTTAGTTTCTTTTATTACCTCACCAGCATCATTGTAAAATGTTTCAGTTTTAAGTGTAAATTTTCCTGTTTTCCAATCCTTGTCAAAGCTAGCTTCTTTACTAACTTTCCCGTTTATATATGTTTTTTCGACTGTATGATCTAATATAATACCATTATAAGGTTCATCATCTTTAAAATCGCAATTGTAAAACTCTTTTTGATTGGGCTTTAAAGTCTTTTTCCAAATAATAGTATTATCTTGATAATTTGTTTGGGTTTTTAAAAGCATTTTAGAATCATTTGATGCATCAAACTCTTTTTCAATGCCGTTTTTCATTCCATTTTGGTACAAACTGTGTTTGTATTTCCAATCTAAATGAAATCCGTGATCTATTTCATCATCAATATAATAGCCAGTACCTAAAAATTCCTCTTGTTCATTATACCAATCAATTTTTTTATTTTTTTCGTCTAAATATTCAATTTTGTTTTTTACTTTGGTTCGATTATCATTATAATGAACTATTTTTTTTGTCTTTCTACCTTTGTCATAATGTATTTCATAAGCATAGTTGTACAAAATACCTTGATAAGGTTTTCCGTCTTGATAACTTACATTACCGATATTATTGAAATTAGCATCATATTGAACTCGTTCGCCAATTTGTATGCCCTTATCGAACTGTTCCGTTGCCAATCCGTCTAAAAAATAGCCATCATATTTATCTCCATAAATATACGTTCCCTTTAACCAAATTTTTCCGTTTTTATCAAATGTAGTTTCTTCGCCATTCAATTTACCTTCTGTATAGTTTCTTTTACTTTTTATAGCTATTATTTCACCATACTCTTCATAAAAATCTATTTCAGTTCCATCTCCTTTTTTACTGTATTCGCCATAATGAAGTGTGCTTATTTTTTCATTATTTTTATCGTAATAATCAATTCTTAGCGTATTTCCATCTTCATCAATAAACTCTTCAAGAGCAACTTGATTACTATTGTGATAAAAGCTAATTTTTGCTATTTGCTTTCCGTTTTTATATTTAGGATACTTCAATGGGTAGCTACAACAGTCGTCATAAAAGATTCCATCATAATAATCACCATTTTTATAAGTCCCTTTTGTAAGAATACGACCATCAGATAAATATTTAATTTCTTCACCATCTTGCTTACCATATTGGTAATTTTTGGTTATTGTTTTTTGGCCAGATTCATCATACCAGGTTATTGTGTTATGAAAAGTTTCTTTTTCTAAATCAGAAAAATAACCATCCATTTGCATGTTTCCGTTGCTATAATAGTCTTTTATATGAAAAAGATGATCATTCATTTTTTCAACGTGTCGATAAAAACTAGCATTTTCTTGAGTAGTTACTTTCCAATCCTTATCAAAATATATTTTTTCTTGACTGAATATATTTTGAAAAAACGTAAGTGTAATTAGTAATATAATGGTTTTAAAATAGTTCATTTTTTTGTTATTTTTCTATACTTCTTTTCGTTTTTCAATTTCAAATAGAGAGATGTTTAGCTTAGTGTTTTTTTAATAATATATATCTTTTATTAGGTCTCCATTTTCGTAATAATTTTTTGTTTCACCAATGCGCATACCATTTTTATACGTTTCAATACTTTTTAATTGTCCGCCTTCATAGTACGTTTTCCATTCTCCTGATGCTTTTCCTTTCATATAATTTCCGATATGCCATAACTGACCATTCTCATAATACTTTTCCCATTTTCCAGTTTCTTTACCATCTATATACTTTCCTATACTTGCTAATAGTCCATTTTCATGATAATGCTTCCATTCTCCGATTTTTTTATCATTTTTATAGACTCCAACCTCATTTAATACACCATTTATATAATAGGTTTTACATCTTCCTGTCATTTTTCCTTCGTCATCATATATAGGAGTATCTCTTAACTGGCCATTCTCGAAATAATATTTCCATTCCCCTATTTGAATTCCGTTATTTGTATTTCCAACATACCATAATTGCCCATTCTCATAATAGAGTTCTCGTTTAGATATATCTTTTTCTGTATTATAAATAATCATATCTAATTGTCCCTTTTCATTATAAAATCTCCAATTACCGACCTGATTGCCATTCTTATAATCCCCAACGCTACTCAATTCTCCGTTTTCATGGTAGAATTTCCATTTACCTGTTTCATTTCCGTTATGGTAAATGCCTATTCTTTTTAGTTTCCCGTTTTCATAATACACTTTATCTTCTTGTGCATTCGTACTTTTACAATTGGTTAAGAGTAGCGTTATAAGCAAACTAAATAGTATACCTTTATATCTTTTCATCGTTTAAATTCTATTTTTTAATTAATGTTCTAAAATATTTATTGCATATCGTCATTGGTATTGATAATTCCATCCTTTCCTTTTGATATTAAAATGTAATCTTTTCCGTTTTCTTTACGTTGATAAAAAAAATCATTACCCCAAAAGTCTTTCAAAGGAGTTATCATCAATGGATTATTTTCTTTAAGTTCATGGAGTGTTTTAGCATAAACTTTAGTATTAATTTTTTCCATTTCTAATGCTACTTGAACTTGTTCTATTAAGTTTAAATTTTTCTCAATATCTGTAGAAAAAGAACATCCATTTAGAGTAAAGGCTATTAGAAATAGTATGAAAATATTTTCAAAAAAATTAGTTATTATTTTTAAAATAGTATTCATTTTATAGTCTATTGATTTTATTATCTGTTAGTTTAATTTTATTGTTGTTTACCAAATTAATTTTCTTTCTAGAAAAAGATATATAAGTCCAAACAAAACTCGAACACCAATAAATATTGCATATAGAATAAAAATTGGAGTCATAAAAAGAATGGAGAAAAGACCTATTAGTAGAATAATGACACCTGTCCAATAGGTGTGTTTTAGATATTTTTTTTGATTACTAATTAATGCATCACTTCCATTTTTACTACTGTAAATCAACACGCCAATACTAAGAAGTAGCACCATAAATATTTGCCACTCATTATTCGTGACATATATTAAAGAACTATTCTTTAGTAGCATAAATACTGTAATCAAAAAACACGTATAAATGCTTATGATTATCAAAAATCGTTTTGATCTAAACATACTTATAAATAATATGATTCAAAAATAAGTAGGTATCGCAAAAAACACGAAAGCAATTAATATTTGTAGTATTTTAAATTGTATTCGAAAAAAAATTAAAGAAATAAACCCAATTTTTTTTACAATTCATTTATAAGTTGACCAATTTCTTTCCTCTTTCTAGTCGACACTGGCACAAGATCTTGGTTTGACATTTGTAAAAAACCTTTACTGGTAAGACTTATAATATGTATTGAATTTACCAAATGTGACTGATGGCATCGTAAAAATTTTTCATCAAGTAAATCTTCATAAAACTTAATGTGTTTCGAAACAATGACTTTTCTATTTGTAATGATAAAGTTAGTGTATGTACCATCTGCTTCTAAACGAATAATATCTTTCACATTTATAACGAACCTATTTTCTGTAGTTTTTAATACAATTTTTTGTTCTTGATTTTCAATATTATTCTTTAGCACTGACAATAAATCCTGGTGTTTTTTCTTGGTGTTAATATCAGAAACAGCCCTTTCTATTGCCAATTTTAATTCGGTTGGATCTATAGGTTTTAACAAATAATCAACAGCACTAAATTTAAAAGCATCTATAGCATATTGACTATAGGCAGTTGTAAATATTATTTTAAAATCAATCATTTCAAATTGTTTTAAAATATCAAAACCCGAACCATCTTCTAACTCAACATCTAAAAAAATAAGATCTGGCTTTTCTTTTTTTATAAGTTCGAGTGCTTCGCTTACAAAACTAGTCTCAGCAATAACCTCAATACTAGTAGCCATAATTTTAAGAAGTTTTTTTAAACCTTCTCTTACATTAATTTCATCTTCTATAATTAATGTTTTTATCATAGTTTTATTCTAAATTTTACTGCTGTTCCTTTACTAGACGTATTAATTACAAATGATTTTTCATCTTTAGTATCTAATAATTTAAGTCTCTTTTTAAAAATATCTATAGAATGTGTTTTGTTATTTGTTGTTGAAGTTGAATAGCCTTTTCCATTATCTATTATTTCATAACAAATATGCATTTTTTTCTTTGAAATATTAATGGTGATATTACCCTTATCTTCTATGTTTTTAAAACCATGTTCTATCGAATTTTCCACAAATGGTTGAATTAATAAAGGTGGTATCTCAACCATATCCATATTTACATTAGCATCTATATTTATTTCATAACTAAATTTATTATTAAACCGTAACTTTTGCGTATCCATATAATTTTTTAGTGCATCTATTTCTTCGGATAATAGAATTGTTTTTTGATTGACAAAATCAAAATTCTGTCGGATTAACTTTGCAAATTGAGAAATGTAAGTGGCTGATTTTATGGGTTCATTATCTAGAAGTGAGTTCTGGATAGCAGACAATGTATTAAAAATAAAATGTGGATTCATTTGAGAACGTAAGACACTTTGTTCTAATTCTAGCTTTTCTTTTTCATGTTCTACCGATTTTCGCTTGGTAAATTGAAACCAAAACAAACCCAACAAAGACAAAAAACCAATAAGAATTCCAAAAATAATTCTATTTTTATTGTTAATGCTTTTTTGCTGTGAAAGTTCAATTTTATTTTGAAAATAAGTATGTTGATTTTCTAACATTTTAATTTTTTCTTCATTTTCTTTCAATAAAGTTATATTAAAAACAGAATCTGATTTTGTTTGGTATTTTAATGCTTTTTTAAAATCCTTTTTCTTAATTGCAATTTTTAATAAATCTTTATAAATAATATAAATTTTAGATTGGTTTTTATGGTCTATTTCTATTTCGAGGGCTTTTAAATAGTTTTTCTCAGATTCTTCAAAATTTTCTAAATAAGAATAAGCATCAGCAACATTACGGTAAGGAATACTATTTGTTATTTGCGATTTATTATTGTTATCAATTGCTTTATAGTAATATTCTAATGCTTTTTTATAATCACCTTCTAACTCATAAACTCTACCAATATTACTGTACGATTTCCCGATTCCAATATTATCTTTTTTAAGAATACTAATATCAAGTGACTCTTTATTATAATCTAAAGCCTGCTTAAAATCTCCAATATTCTTATAAATAATAGCAATATTATTATATGTTCCAGAGAGCTGAATACTATCGTTGTGTTTTTTTTGAAGTGCTACCGAATTTGATAAATACTCAAATGCTTTATTATAGTCTTTATTAGAATAATATATAAATGAGAGTGCATTATTTGCTGACCCAATAAGCTCATAATAATCATTATTTGTTGCTGAATTTAGAGCCTCAAGAGCTTGATTTATAGCTTTTGAATAATTTTTTAAATTCACATTAGAATTAGATTGAAGTAATAAGGTGTTAATAAATATCTCCTCATTTTTATTTAAGTATGTTAAGACCTCATCAAACAATAGTAAGGCTTTCTTATGATTATTATTATTTTGGTAAGCTAATGCCTGTTCATATTTTATTTTTGCAATAAATTTTTTAGAATAATTAGAATTATGATAAAGTAAACTGTCTACATATATTATCACATCTGTTGGAGATGATCTCTGTTTTTCTTTTAAGTTCTCAACCACATCATTTTGACTGATCGCCATAAATGAAGTAAAAAAAAATATGTAATAAAATGCTTTTTTCATTTTTTCAAAAATAAGGCTTTTTGTTTCCTTGACACTAATAATTGGTTCCATTTTTAAAAGTCATCCTTTAATAAAAGAAATACAGGATATTCGAAATGAATTTGAGTTTAAACCAACTTTATCTTTCTATTTAAATATGTAGATTTTTGATAGTAATTTTTGGCATTTACAACGAATTTGGTTTTTGCTATAATGATGCCATATCAGTATAAGAAGTAGGAAAGGGTGGCAGAAACTTGTAGTACCTTTTGAATACCTATAAAAACTAGTTATCTTTCTTATAAAGAAAAGGATTATAATTAGGAATATACCCCCTATCCTTCTGTCTTTTTTGAAATAGGTTTATTCCTAACGTGAATTGATGATATCCTTCATTTTGAAAAGTAATAGCTCCTAATTGTTGCGTATATGTATAAGATATCATATACTTATCTAATTCAAGTCCGAGAATTGGTGTAATCTGACTTAATTCATTTGTGTCATTATTATCTAAACTTCTTCTGTAAGATAGTGCTAACCATGCCCTCTTATTATTACCAAATGTTTTATACACTTTGGTGTTCAGATCAACTAATTTTTCTTTGGTTCTGCTAACATATTGAAACATCAATGATGGCTCAACCTGAAGACTTCTTCCCCAACCAAAAAAATATCCTGCATTTAATAAGTAACGTCTTAGATTAATATTTCTAATTGAATCGCAGAGGCTTGTTTGATATACTCAATAGATTTATTGAAATTATTGAACTGAAACTCTATATGCGCCAACGAATTAAGTGCCTTTGCCTCTCCTTTTTTATCACCAATTTCTCTAAAGAGTTTTATTGCTATATTTATTTGAGATACCGCACTTTCGTTTTTTGAAAGAAAGGCATTTGAATCTGCCAAAAGCATATTGGTTTTAGCTATAAACTTTTTATTCTTTTCTTCCTCAAATATGGTAAGAGCCTTATTTAAACTACCTATAACCTCAATATCTTTATCTAAATTACCTAAGACCCTTCCTTTTTCATAGTAAAGAAGTCCTGTTTTATAATTCGTATAACCTTTAATTTTAATTAAACTGTCTATTCTAACTATTGCTATTCTATTATTATCATCAGAAATAAATTCAATAAATTCTTCATCAGACAATTTATTTAGGGATGAATCTTTATTACAATTGATAAAAGAAACAGCAACTAACAATATTAATAGGTACATAATTTGCTTCATTATTCTATCTTGGGATAAATTTTGCTGTTTTTCTATGTATATCTACTTAATTTGGAAGATCAAGCACTACAATATTATTCGGGGTATTCAATTCGCAAATGGTAAATATTATTTAGCTTCTTTTTAATTACTTTTTTAATAGTTTGAATTTCTTTAAAAGTAATATCAGCATTCATAAATTGACCCTTTTCCATCTGGCTTGCAACAATTTTTTCAATTAAATTATCAATCAATAAGGCACTCGGTTCTTTTAAACTTTTAGAAGCAGCTTCAGCTGCATCACACATCATTAAAATAGCGGTTTCTTTAGAAAAAGGTATTGGACCTTTATATGAAAAGTCTTTTATATTGAGATCGTCAGCATCTAGCTCTTCTTGCATTTTATAAAAATAGTACACCAACGAAGTACCATGGTGCGTTCTAATAAAATCTATAATTCTGTCAGGCAATCTATTTTTCTTTGCAAGCTCTATACCATCAATAACATGATCTACAATAATTTTAGCACTATCTTTTGGTGTTAGTTCATTATGTGGATTAACACTAGTTGTTTGGTTTTCTATAAAATACATAGGATTTAGCATTTTACCAATATCATGATACAATGCGCCTGTTCTTACTAACATAGCATTTGCTCCAATTTCATTTGCCGAAGCTTCTGCTAAGTTGGCTACTTGCATCGAATGTTGAAAAGTACCCGGAGCTTTTTCGGCCAATTCTCTCAATAATTTCGAATTGGTATTTGATAACTCCAACAAAGAAACATCAGATACTAATCCGAATATCTTTTCATAAATCAATATTAAAAATAGTGATAAAAATGACAATACTCCATTTAAAGAAAACATAACAAAATACTCCCAATTTATTTTTTCTGTATTACCCTCTTGAATGATAGAAAAGGCAAAATATGCCACCATATATATTAATGTAATTTGGCTAATAGATATAAACAGGTTTGCTCTTCTATACAATTCTGAAACTGTCAAAATAGTGATGATACCAGCAATAATTTGCAAGAAAATAAATTCAAAACTATTGGGTACAATAAAACCTAAGAGCAATACAGTTAATACATGTGTAAATAAACCTAAACGCGCATCAAAAAATGCTTTAATTAATATGGGCAAAATTATTAAAGGAACTACATATAGGTACTCTGCACGGTATTTTACAACCAGTGTTACCAATAACACCATTAACAAAATATTAAAGAAAATGAAGGTAACTTTCGTATTGTTTTCAAATATGCTATTTCTATATTTCTTTAAAAATAACAACAGCATCAATAAAGCAAGAGCAACTAGAATTGTATAACCTAAAACGATCCAATTATAACTTGACTTACTCCATAATTGTGATTGAAATTCTTTTTTTAACGAATTTAATATCTGAAACCTTCTCCCTTCAACCACATCCCCTTTAGATATTATTCTTTCATTCTCAGTAATTAATCCCTCTGTATAAGAAATCTTATTCAATTCATCTTGTACAGCCTTCTGTGTTAATTCATCATCATAAAAGACATTTGGTTCTAAAACTTCTAAAAATATACTCGTAAAATAATTTTCTAAAAACTTATAATTTGTATTTTTAAAATGTGCTTTAATTTCGTTTGGTAACGAATTGGATGTGAAAAGTTTATCAAAGACTACCTCTGTAATAATATTTCCTTTTCGTAATGTTATTAATTGTTTCTTATTGGCTTTATTTCGATCATTTTTTTCTAAATAACCATTTTTATAAACTTTATCAATAAATCTATTTGCGAAACCAATTGCACCACTTTTACGATATCCATTCAATAATGTATCATGCAATGTTAGCGATACTTTTTTATTGAAAGTGCTTTTAACTTTGCTTACAATTTCTTCATTGTAAATAAAATATAATTTTTTAGAGGCCTCAATTTGTTGCTTTTCTTTTTCTAAATTAGTATCTGGTTTTTGAATAGCAAAATCGAAAGGTGCATATAAATTATCATATTGCCATGGCTTTCCTTTTTGGAATTCATATTTAAAGTGTCCTCCTTTTGGAAATAAGTAAACTATAGCTATAACTGTTAAAATGAATAGGAAAATTTTATATATCAATGCATGATTCTGATAAAATCTATTCAAAAAGTTTTTCAAATTCAATTTACCCATTAGTTGTACTTTTATAACTTATATGCAATGTAAAAAAAAATAACAAACTACACACTTTATAGTAACTATAAAGTACTAGATATTTTCTCATTCTTATAAATGTTTAAAACTTATTTCGCAACATTGAGCTATTGCTTAGATACAAGGAGATGTCACATTATTTTTATAAGGTATCTTCCAATCTAATTGGTAGATTTTTATGAACCCAATCAGCATAATTTAAATAACCTATTCTTTTATGAATTGCGTCGGTTTTGTTTAGAATTTCTTGAATTATTGTCTCAGGTTGTATTTCTAATTCAGATATTTCATTAACTATGCTATCTATCTGCTCGTTTATTTTGCTCACAATTTGATTATTGTGATTTATTAGCCATTTTTCGAAAGCATCTTCAGTTAAATGTTTATCTATGATTAATTTTGTCATTTGCTTACCATGTTTTTTTGATTCTAGAATATTACCTCTCCCAGTTACTGCATTACCAACAGCAAAAACATTATCATAACCAAAAACGTGATAGTCAGCTTCATCACGCATTTTTAACGATGAATAATCATACGGTAAACCTTCCATTTTTTCTGGCACACTACCTATTGATGATATTAACATATCTGTTTTGATTTCAAAAAAACTTCCATCAATTGGTTTAATTTTACCGTTTTCTGATGCAACATTTTGAAAAATAACACCTGTTAATTTATTATTTTCTTCAGTGAAATTAACAGGTATACTTAAAGGAATAAATTCGAACAGATATTTTTCTAAATATTTATTTAATAATTTTTCCGACACCAATTTAGCTGCTTCGATGCTCTCTTTAGTATCATCTTTAGGTGATTTTAAAGGCATATCTCTAGCTGTTCGTCTATAGACAAGTTTTACTTTATCTATCTTAAGATTGTCTAATGACAAACCATAATCATCTAGAACTTTCTTTATGCCATCTTTTTCTAAAGTAAATAAATCAACCTCAATTCCTTTTTCATTAAATAATTGTCTCTTTACAGTTTCAACCATCACAACTTTAACCATATCAAGTGATGATAAGCCTCCACCAATTATAAGAACATGGTCTTTAATTAAATAACTTTTACCTATATAACCAACCTCATGCTTATGATTAAACCAATTGATAAATGAGTTTTGATAAATTAACTCTTTATCAATAAACTTATCAATATTAGGAATTGATAAATGTCTATCCTGCCATGCGCCATTGGCTAAAATTACTGCAGAAAACCCCCAATTACTTACTAAATCAGAAAATACTATCTCTTCGCCAATTTTAGTATTTGGGACAACTCTTATATTCGGATGATCTAATTTTTTATCTATTTCTTTAATTTGTCTATTTCGTAAATTAATGTGCCAATTTGGTAAACCATCTTCAATCTTACCATATGGTAATTTGTTCATATCAAAAACAACAACTCTAAACCCTCTTTGAGCCAATAAATTTGCCGCTTCTGATCCAGAAATTGACCCTCCAATTACAGCTACATAATGTCTTTTGTATTCATCATTTAAATTCATAAACGTTGTTTTTGATTCTGAATGCAAAGTATAAAAACCATTAATTATTGCATGTGACAATTGTTACAATTTATAAACTGTCTTTTAAAAGTTTAAGATTGCTTAAAATTATTTAAATTCGCAATAGAATTTTAAACATAAAAATGAAACAAATAGTTATAGTATCAGCAGTTAGAACTCCAATAGGGAGTTTTTTAGGAAGTTTGTCAAGCATACCTGCAACTCAGCTGGGTGCAACGGCAATTAAAGCAGCTTTAGAAAAAATAAATTTAGATCCTAATAAAGTTGATGAAGTACTAATGGGCAGTGTATTACAAGCAAATTTAGGACAAGCTCCTGCTAGGCAGGCTGCCATTTTTGCCGGAATACCTGACTCGGTACCTTGCACAACCGTTAATAAAGTTTGTGCATCTGGTATGAAAGCTATCATGCAAGGAGCTCAAGCTATTAAATGTGGAGATGCTGAGATTGTTGTTGCAGGTGGAATGGAAAATATGTCATCGGTACCTCATTATTTAAATGGAAGGTCAGGACAAAAACTAGGAAATATAAATCTAGTTGACGGCATGTTAAAAGATGGATTGACAAATGTATATGATGGTAAACACATGGGTACTTGTGGAGATTTGTGCGCTACTGAACATGATTTTTCTAGAGAAGAACAAGATGCATTTGCTATTGAATCATATAATAGATCTTCAAAAGCTTGGAAGGCTGGTAAATTTGATAATGAAGTAATTCCTGTTGAAGTTCCACAAAGAAAAGGTGAGCCTATTCTTATAACAGAAGATGAAGAATATAAGAATGTGAAAATGGACAAAATACCTACGCTGAGACCTGTATTCACTAAAGATGGTTCGGTGACTGCGGCAAATGCTTCAACTTTAAATGACGGGGCTGCGGCATTAGTATTAATGAGTAAAGAAAAAGCTGATGAATTGAATTTAACTCCGTTAGCAACCATAAAAAGTTATGCTGATGCAGCATTAGAACCAGAGTGGTTTACAATTGCTCCTGCGAAAGCAATCCCTAAAGCTTTAGCTAAAGCTGAGTTAGCAATAGATGCGATTGATTATTTTGAATTTAATGAAGCTTTTGCTGTTGTAGGATTGGCAAATACTAAATTGTTAGGTCTAGGTGCAGAAAAAGTGAATGTAAACGGTGGTGCTGTTTCATTAGGACATCCTTTAGGTTGTTCCGGAGCGCGAATTATAGTAACGCTTATAAATGTATTAAAACAAAATAATGGTAAACTAGGTGCAGCAGGCATCTGTAATGGTGGCGGTGGTGCAAGTGCTATGGTAATTGAAAATAATTTTTAATGAATTACGGTATTTGTAATTTAAGTAATATTCCTTTACGAGCAGAACCTGATGATAGAAGTGAAATAGTTTCTCAGGTACTCTTTGGAGATCACTTTACTATAGTAGAAACCTCTAAACAATGGCTAAAAATAAAGGTTTCATTTGACAAATACCTCGGCTGGATTGATTCGAAGCAATGTGTCAACATAACTAAAAAATACTTCGAAAAACTAGAAAGCTCTCCTATTATCGTTTCAAATGAGTTGGTTGATTTTATTGAAGATGTAAAAACCAACGAATTAGTTTCAATAGTTTTAGGTAGTAGACTCCCTTTTTATCTTAAAAATAAAATAGACCTTAACGGGAATAAATTTACGTTTGATGGTAATACATCTGGTGAGGTAGCATCTAAAGGCAATATAGTTAAAACAGCATTCCTGTATCTAAATGTACCGTGCCTATGGGGAGGAAAGACTCCTTTTGGTATTGATTGTTCTGGGTTTACACAAATGGTATATAAAATAAATGGTCATAAATTATTAAGAGATGCATCACAACAAGCAACTCAAGGAGAGGTTTTGAGTTTTATTGAAGAATCTGAACCTGGTGATCTTGCTTTTTTTGATGATAATGAAGGAAATATCATCCATGTTGGTATTATTTTAGCTAATAATTATATTATACATGTTAGTGGTAAAGTACGGATAGATAGACTTGATCAAAGCGGAATTTATAATGCGGAATTAAGAAAACATACCCATAAATTAAGGGTCATCAAAAAAATATTTTAGAATAAAGTGACAAAAAAATCCTGACAAATTTAAAAACTTGTCAGGATTGTATGCATATTTTATTTAAGTGACTATTCTTTAGAAGCGTCCCAAATTGCTTTCATCTCTTTAAACTTATCATCCATCTCCAAATTTTCATACATACTCATTAAAGTTCGTACGATATCTAAATCATCCATTTTAAGAGAACGTGCTTTTTCATAAATAGGTAGTACTTCTTTATATAATTCCACTTGTTTAGCCTTTATAGCATCATATTTTTTGAAATTACTTAAGTTATTATTCATTTCTTCAACTAGTTCTTTATCTTTTTCTAATTTCAGAGCGCCTAAATTAACATAAGCATCTGCATAATTAGGATCTAATTCAATAGCTTTGTTATAATACTTTAAAGCTTCTTCAGCATTTCCTTGTTCTTGACTAATAACACCAACATTAAAATATAAATTCGGATTTGTTGGATCTTGTTGTATAGCCTCTTTCATTAAAGCAGCGAATTCATCTTTTTTACCTAATTTTAATAATAGATTTGCCTCTGTTAGCAATATGTTAATATCCTTAGGGTCAACTTTTCTAGCCTCTTGCACAGCAGAAATGGCATTTTCAACTTCCCCTTTTTCAACTAAAATAAATGCGATGTTTTTAATAACAGATGCCGTTTTAGATTTAGAAACTTCAGCTTTTGGTTCTTTATATTGCTTCGATTTAATCATCAGATCCATTTGAGCTTTTGAACCAAAATTTTCTCTTTTACCACTATCGATGTTTGTGGCTGAATATGTAGTTGCAATACCTGTATAACCTAATTCTTTAAGTTTTTTAAAATGTACTAATGCATTATCATAGTCTTTATCTAAATAAGCAGCGTTAGCAGCATATTCTAAAAATACAGTATCTTTTTTACTTAATGTATATGTTTGAAACAATGTCTTTTTCGCATTTTTAAAATCTTTTTCTTGATATTGTTTAATTCCTAAATTAGACACATCTCCAACCAAAGCTGCTAATAAAGGTTCAGCTTCTTTGGTATATTTAGGTTTGCCCGTTTCTTTTTCGAAACTTAATAGGTCTTGAAAAGATTTTGCTGCCGTATCATAAGCATTGGCATCTAAAGAAGGGTTCTTCTTAGCAATATCATAATATGTTTTTGCTTTTAGAAAGTAAAATTTAGCTTTCGTTTTTGCGTCTGCATTAGCTATTAGTCCTTCTGCCTGGTCAACAGCAGCTTTTGCTGCCGTTGTATTATCGTTTTTTAACGCTTTTTCAGCTGCTTTTAACTCATCCTTTTGCGCATACGTAGACAGTCCAATAAAAAGTGCCAACACTAATAATACTAGTTTATTACTCACCAAATATCTATTGGTCTTAAAGGGTTCATGGTTTTTCTTCGAAATGTTCATTTTTGTTTAAAATTAATTAATTATTCTTGATTGTTTGTTGTTTCTTCAGAATCGTTATTTTCAATTTCCGTACCATTTTCATTTTCATTGCCATTTTCTTCTTCTTCTTCTTCTTCATGCATTACTTTCGCAACAGCAGCAATTGAATCGTTATCTTTAATATTTATCAGACGTACTCCTTGAGTAGCTCTACCCATTACACGCAAATCAGCGACAGCCATTCGAATGGTGATTCCTGATTTATTGATAATCATTAGGTCATCTTCATCAGTAACATTTTTTATAGATACTAAATTACCAGTTTTTTCAGTAACATTAATGGTTTTAACACCTTTCCCTCCTCTATTTGTAATTCTATAATCTTCTAGTTTCGAACGTTTACCATAACCGTTTTCTGAAACTACTAAAATATTACTTTCTTCATCATTTACAGAAACCATTCCTATTACTTCATCTTTAGCATCTTTCAAACGAATTCCTCTAACTCCTGAAGCATTTCTTCCCATCGGACGCGTTTTTGCTTCTTCAAAACGAATACATTTTCCTGATTTAACAGCAATCATAATTTGACTCTTACCGTCTGTAAGTTTTGCTTCTAACAATTCATCTCCGTCTTTGATGGTGATAGCGGCGATACCATTGGTTCTAGGTCTAGAGTATTGTTCTAATACAGTTTTCTTAGTCTGACCATTTTTAGTAACCATTACCACATAGTTATTGTCTATATATTCTTGATCTTTTAAATCTTGTGTGACCAAAAATGCTTTAACAACATCATCATTCTCTATATTAATTAAGTTTTGGATTGCTCTACCTTTAGAAGTTTTACCTCCTTCTGGAATTTCGTAAACGCGCATCCAAAATACTTTTCCTTTTTTTGTAAAGAATAACATATATTGATGGTTAGTAGCCACAAAAAGATGTTCTAAGAAATCTTCACTACGCGTAGCTACACCTTTTTGACCCCGCCCTCCTCTATTTTGTACTTTATATTCATCTAAATTTGTACGTTTTACATAACCCGCATGAGAAATAGTTACTACAACTTTAGAATCTGGAATCATATCTTCAATGCTCAAATCACCTCCGGCATATTCAATAACTGAACGACGTTCATCGCCATATTTATCTTTTACCTCTAATAACTCATCTTTTATAATGGTCATTCTACGCGTTTCATCCGCTAAGATATCCTTTAAATCTTCAATTAACTTTATAATTTCTTCAAATTCAGCTCTAAGTTTATCTTGCTCTAAACCAGTTAACTGGCGCAATCTCATTTCAACAATTGCTTTAGATTGAATTTCAGAGAGTTCAAAACGTTTTATCAAGTTTTCTCTTGCCTCATCAGCATTTTTAGAAGCTCTAATTATTTTTATCACCTCATCAATATTATCTGAAGCAATTATCAATCCTTCTAATATATGTGCACGAGCCTCAGCTTTCTTTAACTCAAATTTAGTTCTACGAACCACAACATCATGCCTATGGTTTACAAAATGCTTTATGAGCTGTTTTAAATTTAACATCTCAGGCCTTCCATCTACTAAGGCAATATTATTTACACTAAATGAAGTTTGTAGTGCGGTATATTTATACAATTTATTAAGGACTATATTCGGAATGGCATCTCTTTTCAAAACATATACCAAACGTCTTCCTTTTCTACTGGTTTCATCTCTAACAGTAGCAATCCCTTCAATTTTCTTCTCATTCACAAGGTCTGCCGTTTTCTTCATCAAATCCGCTCCATTTACTTGATAAGGTAACTCTGTTACAACAATACACTCTCTGCCATTAACTTCTTCAAAAATGGTCTTAGCACGCATAACTATACGACCTCTACCTGTATGAAAAGCATCTTTTACTCCTTCATATCCATAAATTGTTCCACCAGTTGGAAAATCAGGAGCTTTAATATGTTGCATTAGCTCCTCAATCTCAATCGTATTATCATCAATATAAGCGACAGTTCCGTTAATAACCTCGGTAAGATTATGTGGAGCCATATTGGTTGCCATCCCTACAGCGATACCCGACGCACCATTTACTAATAAACTAGGAATACGTGTTGGTAAAACAGTAGGCTCTTGAAGTGTATCATCAAAATTCAAACGATGATCAACAGTATCTTTCTCAATATCAGATAACATTTCTTCTGATATTTTTTTCATTCTTACCTCAGTATAACGCATTGCTGCCGGACTGTCACCATCTGGAGAACCAAAGTTACCTTGTCCGTCAACTATTTGGTAACGCATGCTCCAATCTTGTGCCATACGCACCATAGCATCATAAACAGAAGTGTCACCATGTGGGTGATACTTACCTAATACTTCCCCTACAACTCTTGCTGATTTTTTATGAGCACCTGTTGCTTTAATTCCCAATTCATGCATGCCAAAAAGCACCCTTCTATGTACTGGTTTCAAACCATCACGTACGTCTGGTAAAGCTCTTGACACAATCACTGACATTGAATAATCAATGTAAGATGACTTCATCTCATCTTCAATATTTACAGGAATTATTTTTTCACCGTCTGCCATACAATTCTTTTGTTTTTTTATTAATTTTTATAAGCGAGCAATATACAACATTTCTGTTTTTTTGGAGTTATATAAAAGTAGATTTATTATAACTATTTATTAACAATAACACCCAGCAAACATACTGTTTTTCATAACTTTACAATGTTTATAAAACTTAGGTATAACTTTTGTAAGGGTATATAAAAAAAATCTACTAATTTTACAGTATAAATCTACAATATGGACGATAATTTTTCACCAAAAGTTAAAGATGTAATAGCTTATAGTAAAGAAGAAGCTTTACGATTAGGTCATGACTTTATTGGTACTGAACACTTAATGCTCGGATTGCTACGTAAAGCAAATGGAGAAGCGATTGATGTTTTAAACGCATTAGATATAGATTTAGCAATGCTTCGTAAAAAAATTGAAGGGTTAAGTCCTGCTAATTCAGATACGAGTAATGATAAAAAGAGCTTGCATTTAACGAAGCAAGCCGAAAAAGCATTAAAAACAACATTTTTAGAGGCTAAACTATTTAAGAGTAAAGCGGTTAGTACTGCTCACTTACTATTATGTGTATTGCGGAATGAAAATGATCCAACGACTAAGCTACTCAATAAGTTTGAAATAGATTATGATGAAGTAAAATCTATCTTTAGTCAATTATTCATCAATGAAGATGATAATATTGAAAGCCCAAAAGCTGAAAGTGCCAGAGATGATGAGTTTGAGGAGCCAAAACAAAATCCATTTGAAGGTTCAAAACCTTCAAAGTCTAGTTCTAAGTCAAAAACACCTGTATTAGATAATTTTGGAAGAGATTTAACACAAATGGCGGAAGATGGTAAGCTTGACCCTGTTGTTGGTCGAAAAAAAGAAATAGAACGTATCTCACAGATACTGAGTCGTCGTAAAAAGAACAATCCTATCCTAATAGGAGAACCAGGTGTTGGTAAATCTGCTATAGCAGAAGGATTAGCATTACGAATCATACAACGTAAAGTTTCACGAATTTTATTTAACAAACGTATAGTTTCATTAGACTTAGCAAGCTTAGTTGCGGGCACGAAGTACCGTGGGCAGTTTGAGGAACGAATGAAAGCATTGATGAATGAATTAGAGAAGAATGACGATATTATTCTTTTTATTGATGAGATTCATACTATAGTTGGTGCGGGTGGTGCTACGGGCTCTTTAGATGCCTCAAACATGTTTAAACCTGCTTTAGCGAGAGGTGAAATTCAATGTATAGGTGCTACTACGTTAGACGAATTCCGTCAGAACATAGAAAAAGACGGTGCTTTAGAGCGTCGTTTTCAAAAAGTTATGGTAGAACCAACTTCTGTTGAAGAAACCATACAAATTTTGAATAATATTAAGGACAAATATGAGAATCATCATAATGTAGTATTTACAGATGAGGCTATTGAAGCTTGTGTGAAATTGACAAATAGATATATGACGGATCGCTTTTTACCAGACAAAGCAATTGATGCGTTAGATGAAGCCGGCTCTAGAATACATATTACCAATATTGTAGTTCCTAAACAAGTTCTTGAATTAGAACGTCAACTAGAAGATGTTAAGGAGCTTAAAAACAATGTGGTAAAAAGTCAAAAATACGAAGAAGCAGCTCGTTTACGAGATGATGAAAAGCGTATAGAAAAAGAATTAGCTGCTGCGCAGAAAGCTTGGGAAGATCAATCTAAATTACACAAAGAAACAGTTACTGAAGAAAACGTAGCTGAAGTAGTCTCTATGATGACAGGAATTCCTGTTAATCGAGTCGCTGAAGCTGAAAGCAACCGATTAGCTGATTTGCCGAACTTGATAAAAGGGAAAGTAATTGGGCAGGATGAAGCTGTAAGTAAGGTTGTCAAGGCAATACAACGTAATCGAGTTGGCTTGAAAGACCCGAATAAACCTATTGGCTCATTTATCTTTTTAGGACAAACCGGTGTCGGTAAAACACAATTAGCAAAAGTATTGGCTAGAGAATTATTTGATTCTCCTGATGCACTGGTACGTATAGATATGAGTGAGTATATGGAAAAATTTGCCATTTCTCGTTTAATTGGTGCTCCTCCTGGGTATGTAGGTTATGAAGAAGGTGGACAACTGACTGAAAAAATACGCCGTAAGCCTTATGCGGTTGTTTTATTAGATGAAATCGAAAAGGCACATCCCGATGTGTTCAATATGTTATTACAAATTTTGGATGATGGGTATATAACAGATAGTTTAGGGCGTAAAATTGATTTCAGACACACCATTATCATTATGACATCGAACATAGGTTCGCGTCAACTAAAAGATTTTGGAGCTGGAGTTGGTTTTGGTACCAAATCTAAAAAACAGCAAGCAGACTCTCATGCAAAGGGTGTTATTGAAAATGCCTTAAAGAAAAGTTTCGCCCCAGAGTTTTTAAATAGAATTGATGATGTCATTATTTTCAACGCTTTAGAAAAAGAAGACATCCACTCTATTATTGACATTGAGCTTGAAAAGTTATTAGAACGAATAGATGGTTTAGGATACGAACTAACCTTAAGTGATAAGGCAAAAGACTATATTGCGGATAAAGGATTTGACAGGCAATATGGTGCTAGACCTTTAAAACGTGCTATTCAAAAGTATATTGAGGATGCCTTGGCGGAAAAAATAGTCAATTCAAAACTCAAAGAACATGACAGCATTTTTATGGATCTCGATGAAGAAAAAGAAGAGCTGACCATAAAGATAAAAAAGGCGAAAAAGCCAGTCGAAGAAAAAGAATAAATTTATATCCCTCCTATTTTGGAGGGATTTTTATATCTATCAATATTATTAAATGCCATTTTTGAGAAGGAAGGAGAATCCAGACTGATTCAATTTATGGATTCCTGCCTTCGCAGGAATGACAAGTATTACTAACTCAACGATTAACCAACCAACTCAAAATCGAACTTTTCAAACTCTATTCCATTAATTATTAATGAAAGTTGATGCAAGCCAATATGTAGTTTTCGAGTGGTTATAATCTTAAATGGTTGTTTTCTACTAATTGTTGTTGTTGATTTTTTAGAATATTCTTTTTCACTAATTGTAAATACTTTTCTAGATAAACTTCCATTAGCTTTCTGGTAATAGAGCCCATATTCTAAACGTATCTTAGAACTTGTATTACCTATATTATTAAGTTCAAATACAAACTGCAATGCTTCACCAATTTTAATTTTTGGTGTTAATATTTTAAAACCATCAATCCTAATATTTTCTAATGACCCAAACCCAAATAGTTCCATTATTTCAGTATTTCCTTGTTTTAAAAGGGTTCTACTAGCGTGTTTCACCAACCAATCTGTTTCTTTTGTTTTTCCTTTCCACTTTTTTACTAATGTAATAACCTTTTCTGGATTATCTTTCGAAATGTCATTTAGATTATTAGCCACACTTCGTCTAACGGATTCTGAATTATCAAAATTTAAATTCTCCAAAATAGGAATAATAGGTTCAGGATCTTCTTTCAATACTGGAAGTGCCATTGCCCAAGGCAATCTTGGTCTACAGCCTTCAGATGACAATCGCCTGACCATAGCATGTTCGTGCTGAGACCATAACAACATTTGAGACATCATTTGTTTTGGATATTTTATAATAAAGGGTCGAACAGCAAATTCACAACTAGTAAATTGTGTGATATTCTCAAACGCATCTATAGAAATTTCATAATCATCCAAGCCATATAATTCAACAAATTCTGGAAGAAACATCCATTCAAAGCTAGCCTCATTGATACCATTTTTTTGTAATTGTTTGATGATTCTTAAAACTAATTTAATCAAATTGCCATAATCTTCAGGTAAATGAGAAGTTAAAGTAAGAACAATATGCCGCATTCGCTGTTTTAACTCTCTTTGCTCCCACTCATCATCATAAATGTTTTTTAAAAATGTAGTTTCGTCAAATTCGGGAAGAACTTTTTTAATGGCAACTATAAATTCGTTAAAGAACTGTTGATTATATACGTTTTTTAGTAGTTCTGCCATTAAAGTTTCTCCTTGAGGTTAACTAAATAACTCTTCGCTATCTATCGCAAGGTTCTGAATAAAACTAACAGTCTTTACAATATCATCATGTAATACTTTATCTTCTTTTATAAAGGAGACTTCACTTCGGTACATTTGTACTAAAGATTCTAGAAATGGTGAAGTTTTTGTGGGTTTTCTAAACTCTAAAGCTTGTGCTGCATTTAATAATTCTACCGCCAATATCGTTTCTAAATTATCGACAATACGTTTTGCTTTTGTGGCTCCATTTGCACCCATACTAACGTGATCTTCTTGCCCATTACTTGAGACTATAGAATCTACCGAAGCAGGAGTTGCCAATTGTTTATTTTGACTTACAATACTTGCAGCTGTGTACTGCGGAATCATAAATCCGGAGTTCAACCCTGGATTAGACACTAAAAACGATGGTAATCCACGTGAGCCGGAAACCAATTGAAAAGTACGGCGTTCAGAAATATTACCTAATTCAGCCAATGCGATACCTAAAAAATCAAAACCTAACGCTAACGGCTGTCCGTGAAAATTACCTCCCGAAATAATTTGATCTGCTTCGGCAAAAATATTAGGATTATCAGTAACAGAGTTAATTTCAGTTTCTATAGTCCTTTTAACAAAATTCAACGTGTCTTTACTAGCACCATGCACTTGAGGTATACATCGAAATGAATACGGATCTTGTATATGCTTTTTCTCTTGAGAAATTAATTCACTATCTTGTAGTAATTCTTTAATTTTCTTAGCCGTTTGTAATTGTCCGTTATGTGGCCTCACCAAGTGAATTAAATCATTAAAAGGTTCTATTCTACCATCAAAAGCATCCAACGAAAGTGCGCCAAAGACATCAGCTAAATAAGATAATTTATAACTCTTAAGTAATATTGACACTCCATAAGCGCTCATAAATTGGGTGCCATTTAATAAGGCCAATCCTTCTTTTGATTGTAACTCAATTTTTTGCCAACCGAACTTCTCTAAAATTTTCTTACCAGAATAAAGATTGTCCTCAAAAATCACTTCTCCTTTAGCAATCAAAGGCAAAGCTAAATGTGCCAATGGTGCCAAATCGCCCGAAGCTCCTAAAGAACCTTGTGTATAAATTACAGGTAAAATATTATTATTATAAAAATCTATCAACCTTTTTACTGTAGCTAATTGTACACCAGAATGTCCATAACTTAAGGATTGAATTTTTAGAAACAACATTAATTTTACGATCTCATTCGGGACTTTTTCACCAGTACCACAAGCATGTGACATAACTAAATTCTCTTGAAGAACAGTTAAGTTTTTTGTAGATATTTTTACATTGTACAGCGCGCCAAAACCAGTATTGATACCATACATTGGCTTTTCGTTTTTAGATAATTTATCATCTAAGTATCTTCTACATTTTACAATTTTTCTAGTTGCTTCTTCTGACAATACCAATTGTTTATTAGTAATCACTATTTCATTTATAGTTGATAAACTTAATTTTTGGTTGTTTATATAATGTGTTTCTTGCATATAAATTTGTAAAGTTCATCAAAAGTAAAAATTAACTACTTATTTAAAGTAATTATCAGCATATAATTACGTCAATTAGCTTAATTTTAAGAGTTACTAATTGAAAAATACTCTATTTTTGTGCAACTAAATTATTAAATATTAAAAATGAAGAAATTACTGATTACATTAACGGCTTTGTCAATATTAACTGCTTGTAAAAATGAGCCAGAGAAAAGGGATTATGTGACACTTTCTGGAAAAATTACAAATGCAACAGGTACTAAATTAAAAATTATCAATAACCATGATCAACCCATAAAAACAATCACTGTAAATGAAGATGGATCATTTAAAGACACATTGAAAGTAACCGATGGTGTTTATAACCTTTCTGATGGTAATGAATATGCCGCCTTATATTTAAAAAATAACTATGATATCAATATCACACTCGATACAGAGGAATTTGATGAAAGTATAACTTTTACAGGAAATGGTAGTGTTGGTAGCACTTATTTAGCGAAGAAAATAATTCTACAGGAAGAAACATTTACTAATATAAATGATTTATATACTTTAGAAAAAGTAGAATTTTCAAAAGCTCTTGAGGCTAAAAAAGCTGATTTTATTAGCTTGAAAGGACAATATAAAAACCTGGACTCTACTTTAGTAGTTGAAGATGCAAAAGATACTGAAAGTTTATTTAAATTTTTAGCTGCTAGATATGACAAAATGTACAAAAAGGCTAAATTAATAGGTACACCCTCACCAAAGTTTTCAAATTATGAAAATCATAAAGGAGGTACTACTTCATTAGATGATTTAAAAGGCAAATATGTATATGTTGATGTTTGGGCAACTTGGTGTGGACCTTGCAAAAGAGAAATTCCGTATTTAAAAGAAGTTGAAAAGGAATTTCATGGTAAGAATATTGAATTTGTAAGTATTTCTATTGATAAATTAGGTGCGCATGAGGCTTGGAAACAAATGGTGTCTGAAAAAGAATTAGGGGGTATTCAGCTTTTTGCTGGTAATGATTTACAATTTATAAATGATTATGGTATTGAAGGAATTCCTCGTTTTATTTTGATTGATGATAAAGGTAATATTGTAAATTCTGATGCACAAAGACCTTCTAACCCTAAATTGAAAGAAGTATTGAATGGTTTGTTGAATTAGGATTGTAAATCACAATTATTAAAAAATGTCATTCAGGTTAAGCGAAGAATCTCAAAATCTGAGTGATGCTTAATACAGAATGACATTTTTTTTAACCTTACTTTTTAGTATCTGCATTATTCCCATTTTCCTTTTCTTCTTCAACTTTAGGAATATTCTTTTTTAATAAATCAATAAAGGCATCAGATAAAAAATTAATGCAATCAGAAGCAGTAAAAGTTTCATAGACTTTTGTTTGCATTGCTAAGTCAGCCGTTTTACCGTGCAAGTAAACGCCTAAAATTGTAGCTTCAAAAGAAGTGTATTGTTGTGCTATTAACCCTGTGATAATACCAGTAAGTACATCTCCGATTCCAGCGGTAGCCAATGCAGGATTGCCAGTCGTATTAAAATAAATTTTTCCTTGATACGCAATGGCTGAATATGCTCCTTTGAGTACAATAATTATTTTGTGCTTTTTAGATAACTTGAGTAAATTATCTAGTTTCTCATAATCATCTTTCCATTTACCAACCAAACGTTCAAACTCTTTAGGATGTGGTGTCAATACTGAGTTTTCTGGTAATAATTTCAATAAACCTTTATTTTTCGACAATATATTAATCGCATCAGCATCTACTACTAATGGTACTTTATTCTCTTCTAAAAACTTTTTAAATCCTTTAACTGTTTTAGAACTCGTACCCATTCCAGGGCCGACTCCAATTACGGTTGGATTAATTTTTGAGTTGAAATACTGCAATTCATTTTCAGCATCGACCTCTACCATCACTTCTGGTAAGGTTGTCTGGATAATTTGATAAGCACATTTGGGTACATACGCTGTTACCAAACCACTTCCTATAGTTAATGCGGCTTTAGATGCCAATGAAACAGCACCTATTTTACCAAAACTACCCCCTATTATCAATGAGTGACCGTAATCACCTTTATGCGAAAATCTTTCTCTATACTTATATATAGGAAGGATATTGTTTTTATAAGTTAAATGATAATTCGCTTCAACATTATTTAAGTACTCAGTATCTAAACCTATATCAATTATTTCCCAAGAACTAACATAGTTTTGATTTTCAGGTAATATAAAAGCTAATTTAGGAGTTTGAAAAGTTAAAACATGGTAGGGTATTATAACAGCATCTTTATCTGTAACTGGTTTGTCAGCGAATAATCCTGATGGAAAATCTATTGAAAGTACATAGGCATTAGAGTTATTGATAAGTTGAATGGTCTCTTTCAAAACGCCTTCAGGACTTCTTGACAATCCTAGTCCGAAAATAGCATCAATAACCATTTCATTTTCTGAAACTACAGGGAATTCAGAACTACACGTAATCATCTCGGGCCAAACCCCTAATTCTTTTAATCGATCATAATTTGCTAAAAATTCTTCTGAGCGTTTATTACTACAATTAATGATATATGTATTTACGTTATAGCCATATTGTTTAAGATGTCTTGCTATTACCAATCCATCACCACCATTATTACCTGTGCCGCAAAAAACTTGTATAGGCACCGAATCTCCTTGAAGTCTATTATGAATCCATTGAAAACAACCTGTAGCAGCTCGCTCCATCAAATCTATAGAAGTAATTTTACCTTTTTTAATGGTTATTTGATCTGCTTCATAAAGTTGCTTAGCAGATAATATTTTCATATCGTTAAATAGTTTTAGCTTTTATAATCACCCATCTCAGCATATTTAGCCATACGCTTTTTGATCAACTCTTTTTCAGAAAGCTCTTTCAATTCATTATAGGCTTTAACTATTGTTTTTTCTACAATTTTAAAAGCTTCTTCCCTATTGCTATGCGCTCCTCCAAAAGGTTCTTTAATAATTTCGTCAATTACCTTGAGTCTTTTTCCGTCTTTGGCCGTTAACTTTAATGCCTCTGCTGCAGCTTCTTTATGCTCCCAGCTACGCCATAAAATTGAAGAACAATTCTCTGGTGAAATTACCGAATACCATGAATTTTCCATCATAAAAACCTTATCTCCTACTCCTATTCCTAAAGCTCCACCAGATGCTCCTTCACCAATAACAATAACAATAATTGGTGTTTTTAAAATAGTCATTTCATAGATACTTCTGGCAATGGCTTCTCCTTGCCCTCTTTCTTCAGCTTCTAATCCTGGATATGCACCAGGTGTATCTAATAACGACACTACCGGGATCTTAAATTTTTCGGCCATCTTCATTAATCGCAATGCTTTTCTATATCCTTCTGGGTTTGCCATACCAAAATTACGATACTGTCGTGTTTTAGTATTATATCCTTTTTGCTGACCAATAAACATAAAAGATTGATCTCCTATTTTTCCTAAACCTCCTACCATTGCTTTATCGTCCTTTACAGTTCTATCACCATGAAGCTCCATAAATGTTCCTTTTGTAAAAGCATTGATAAAATCTAATGTATAAGGTCTTGAAGGGTGTCTTGACAGTTGTACTCGTTGCCAAGCAGTGAGATTTTTATAAACCTCTTTTTTCGTATTTTCGAGTTTTTTTTCAATTTGCTGACATGTTTCAGAAACATCAATATCGCTCTCTTTACCTATAATCAAACACTTTGAAAGTTGTTCTTCTAACTCTTGTATAGGCTTTTCAAAATCTAAATATTCCATTTAACAGTTTTAGTTGGGTTGGTACAAATATATAAACTTTGTACAATTAAAGACCGCTGCAAAATGATAAAAATTGACAACTAAGTATTTAAACAAAATCCCATTTTACAATGCTCTTCATCCGCTTAACTTTTTAATTTGAATAAATTAAGTTTACTTTTAATTACAGCATTCATTAAAATGGTTAATAAAATCAATATCGCACCATAATAAAAATTTGCGCTCATTACTTCACTATCAACGAATATTAATAGTGCTAGAACTATTCCGTACACTGGTTCTAAATTATAAGTTAAAACAACTGTAAATGGGCTGATAAACTTCATAATGTACACACTCGCAATAAATGCATATGCCGTACAAACGGATGCTAATATCAAAATATAGATCCAATCATTTGAATTTAATTTAAAAAAGTCTTGGCTAAAACCATTATTGGAAAATAGTAAATATATAGAAATGAATAACACACCTCCAATAAATTCATAAAACGATATTATTGACGCATCATGTTTCTCAACAAATTTACCATTAATCACTGCAAATAATGAAGAGAAGAATGCAGATGATATTCCTAATAATATTCCCATAAGGTATTTTATTTCACTATCTAAAATGATATAAACCCCTAAGGATACGAGTAATCCGAAAAATATTTCATAACGGTCTATTTTACGTCTGTAAAATATGGGTTCAATTAAAGATGCAAAAAAAGCTCCTGTTGAAAACATTGCCAATGCTATAGAAACATTAGACTCTTTTATAGATGCAAAAAAAGTTATCCAATGCAATGCAATAATGATTCCAGCAATAAAAAACCGAACTATAGATGAAATGGATATTTTGGTGTTTTTTTTGGTAACTTTTATATATAGAAGCATTATAATTCCTGCTATTACCATGCGATACCAAACTAAAGGAATCGCTTCAATAGAAATCAACTCTCCTAATATTGCGGTAAAACCAGCAATAAATACTAAAAAATGTAAATGAAGATTATGTTTTAGTTTATTGTTTAGCTTTAACATAAAGGTACGCTGTTAACAGTCCGAATAATATATTTGGTATCCATACCATAAATAATGGTTTATATGCAGCACCTGCGCCTAAGACTTCTGCAACTTTCATAAAAAGTACATAAACAAACATGAGACTAACTCCGAGTGCTAAATTAATCCCTAGACCTCCTCTTCTCTTTCGTGCTGCAAGTGATACTGCCATTATTGTTAAAATTAAAGAAGAAAAAGGTAAGCTGGTTCGTTTATACAATTCAACTTTATAGGTATTTAAATTACTCACGCCTCTTTTTTCAGATTTATTTATATGTTTTATGAGTTTATTTGAAGGCATTTCTTTAGCCAGATAACCAACATATAACAAATCTTTTGGGAAAAAGTTGAAAGTAGTATCTAATTTTCTTCCAGACTCAACACTATCAATTTGAGAATAGATTTTACGTTTCTTATAATTTTTAATGGTATAAGTACTGTCTTTCTCATTCCACTGAATGTTCTTGCCTATAATTTTATATTTTAACTGTAACCCATCAAAGTGTTCATAAGAAAAATCATAACCGGTATTTCTTTTTAGGTTGAAACTTCTAAAGTAAACGAAATCATTCTCTGTCAATTGTAAGTTTACATTAGCAACACTTGTTTTAGCTTTCGGATTCCTTCGAAGATATGTGTCTTCAAAAGTTTCAAAAGTTTTACTAGAATGTGGAACTATAAAATGATTGGCAAATAATGATATACAACCAATAATGACTGCTCCAATAATATATGGTTTAAGCAATCGGCTATAAGAAATTCCTGCACTATGAATAGCTACAATTTCTGTGTTTGATGCTATTTTTGATGTAAATAAAATAGTTGAAATAAACAATGCTAACGGCATAAAAGTAATGCCAATATTGAGGATAAATGGAATATAATAATCTTGAATTATTTCAGCTATACCTAAATTTGGATGTTCTAAAAACCTACCTATTTTTTCAGATACATTTATAGCAACAGCAATAGGCAAAAGAATTAGTAGGGTAAAGATAAAAGTTGTAAAATATTTTTTTAATATGTACTTATCTATTATTTTCATCCTATTCTAAACCCTTCACAAAGAGAAAGATTTTTATAATATCAAATTATTATTACAGTCTTTTATCCATTTGTTTTACCATAGTGTTTTTCCAAGTAGTAAAATCTCCTGCTAATATATGATTTCTTGCTTCACGAACCAACCACATATAAAATCCGAGATTATGAATAGTAGCAATTTGCTTTCCTAAATATTCTTTTGATGCAAACAAATGTCGCAAATAGGCTTTCGAATATTGTGTATCTACATAAGTAATATTCATCTCGTCAATAGGAGAAAAATCGTCTTCCCATTTTTTGTTTTTAATATTGATAGTACCATGTGCAGTAAACAGCATACCATTTCTAGCATTTCTAGTAGGCATTACACAATCAAACATGTCAATACCTAGGGCAATATTTTCTAAAATATTAATTGGCGTACCTACCCCCATCAAATAGCGTGGTTTATCTTTTGGTAAAATATCGCAAACAATTTCTGTCATTTCATACATTTCTTCTGCCGGTTCACCTACAGATAGTCCACCAATGGCATTCCCTTCTGCTCCCACTGAGGCAATAAATTCAGCTGACTGTTTACGCAAATCTTTATAAGTACTTCCTTGAACTATCGGGAAAAATGTTTGCTGATAATCATATTTAACGGGAGTTTTGTCTAAATGCTCAATACATCTTTTTAACCAGCGATGGGTCATATGCATAGAATTCTTGGCATAATTATACTCACATGGATAAGGAGTGCATTCATCAAATGCCATAATAATATCTGCCCCTATACTACGTTGAATATCCATTGAAAACTCAGGAGAGAAGAAATGTGTAGAACCATCAATATGTGATTTAAATTTTACTCCTTCTTCTGTAATTTTATTATTTCCAGAAAGAGAATATACTTGATATCCACCACTATCTGTAAGAATTGGTCGATCCCAATTCATAAATTTATGTAGTCCACCAATTTTTTCCAATATTTGAGTTTTGGGACGTAAATATAAATGGTAGGTATTTCCTAGAATAATATCAGCGTTAATATCATTTTTTAATTCGTGTTGATGTACTGCCTTAACGGATGCAACAGTACCAACCGGCATAAAAATAGGAGTTTCAATTTTACCATGATCCGTAATAATATCACCAGCTCTGGCTTTAGAAGTTTGGTCGTTTGCTTTTAAATCGAATTTCATTTTTTAGTTAAGAATATTGATTCCGAATTTTCGGGACTACCATTTCAGGAATGACAACTTAAATAATTATACATTAAACCTAAAATTCATCATATCACCATCTTGAACGATATATTCTTTACCTTCAACCGCTAATTTTCCAGCTTCTCTTACTTTAGCCTCGCTGCCATAATGGACAAAATCATCATATTTAATCACTTCTGCACGAATAAATCCTTTTTCAAAATCTGTATGAATTACTCCAGCCGCCTGCGGTGCTGTATCACCAATATGAATCGTCCATGCACGAACTTCTTTTTCACCAGCTGTGAAATATGTTTGTAAATTCAATAGTTTATATGCTGCTCTAATTAATTTTGACACACCAGCTTCATCCAATCCTAAATCATCAAGGAATAATTGACGTTCTTCATAATCTTCCAATTCGGCAATATCGGCTTCTGTAGCTACTGCTAAAATAATTATCTCGGCATCTTCGTCTTTTATTGCCTCTTTAACTGCATCAACATAGGCATTACCTTCTTTAGCAGAAGCTTCATCTACATTACAAACATATAAAATTGGCTTATCAGTAAGTAATTGTAATGGTTTTATAATTTCTTCACGTTCTTTATCTGTCAACTCAATGGCTCTTACAGATACTGCACTTTCTAACTTCTCTTTTATTTTAACTAAAACATCAAGCTCTTTTAACGCTACTTTATCACCTGTTCTTGAGGCTTTTTTAACGCGTTCTAACCTTTTATCAATTGCTTCTAAATCTTTTATCTGCAATTCAAAATCGATAATTTCTTTATCTCTTATCGGATCAATAGTTGTTTCTACATGCACAATATTGTCATTATCAAAACATCGCAAAACATGAATAATGGCATCAGTTTCTCTTATATTCGCCAAAAACTTATTCCCCAATCCTTCTCCTTTACTAGCTCCTTTTACTAAACCTGCAATGTCAACTATATCAACAGTTGCTGGCATTACTCGCTCAGGATTAACAAGTGCTTCTAGTTTTTCTAAACGCATATCAGGTACATTAACAACCCCAATATTTGGTTCTATTGTACAAAAAGGAAAGTTTGCACTTTGCGCTTTGGCATTTGACAAACAGTTAAATAGTGTTGATTTTCCAACATTTGGTAATCCTACAATTCCGGCCTTCATTTATTTTAAATTTTGAGGTGCAAATATACTGTTTACTTCTATTAGTCTATAAATAAAAAATCCTAAAAATTTACTTTCAGGATCCAATTAATTAATAATAATTTATGAATGTTTATTCCGGGTGCATAAAACGTTGTTTTTCTAACAATTCGGACTCAGTTTCAACATTATTTTCATCTGGCACACAGCAATCTACCGGACAAACAGCGGCACATTGTGGTTCATCATGAAACCCTTTGCATTCAGTGCATTTATCAGCTACTATATAATATATTTCATCACTTATAGGTTCTTGATCCTCGTCTGCATTTACTTCTTTTCCATTTGATAAGATAACTTTGCCTTCTAAAGAAGTCCCATCTTTGTACTTCCATTCTTCGGCACCTTCATATATTGCGGTATTTGGGCATTCAGGCTCACATGCTCCACAATTTATACATTCATCTGTAATTATAATTGCCATTATTTTATTTCGATTAAATTTGCATGGCAAAGTTACAATAATCAAAATATAAAAAACAATAAATGTTATTGGAAAAAAGAATCAGAGCTTTTGTAGAATTAGGCAAATTTCTCAAACAATTTTCAAGAAAAAAAATTGAGCAACAAGACAATGTTCTGTACAATGATCAATTCTTTGATGCCTTGAAATTATTAGTGAAAAGAGCTAAAGAAACGAATGGTTGGTTTACCGAAGATAATATTTTGCATGCATTTGAAAGCTGGTCTAAATTATTAACATACAATATTATAAATAATTGGATTACACCTTATACTTTAAATGTTAAAGGTGCTAAGCTTATTGCTGTTATCATGGCTGGTAACATTCCACTCGTGGGGTTTCATGATTTTTTATCGGTATTGCTATCCGGTAATAAAGTGCTGATAAAATTATCTTCTAACGATAAACATTTTTTACCATTATTAGCTAAATATCTAGAGCATGTTGAGCCTGAATTTAAGGGGTATATTCAATTTTCAGACGAAAAATTAGAAGGATTTGATGCAACAATTGCTACAGGCAGTAATAATACTGCCCGTTATTTTGAATACTATTTTGGCAAATACCCAAATATTATTAGAAAGAACAGAAACAGTGTTGCTATTATTAATGGTAATGAAACAGAAGAAGAATTGAATAAATTAGGAGAAGATATTTTTAGATATTTCGGATTAGGCTGTAGAAGTGTTTCAAAATTATTTATCCCGAAAAATTATAATTTCGATAATTTATTTAAAGCAATTTATGATTATAAAGAGCTTATTAATTACACAAAATATCAAAATAATTACGACTATAACAAGACCGTTTATCTAATGAGTGAATATAAATTATTAGAAAATGGCTTTTTGATGTTAAAAGAAGATAGTAGCTATTCTTCTCCAATTGCTACGCTTTTTTATGAATATTATGATGACCTTGATACCTTGAAAAGAAAGCTGCAAAATGATACTAATGATATTCAGTGTGTTGTGAGTAATGTTTTAGAAAATGCTGTGCCTTTCGGTCAAACACAACAACCGTCTTTAACCGATTATGCTGATGGAGTTGATACCATGGCATTTTTGAGTGGATTATAATATTATACCTCTTATTTTTTAAATACTACCAAGTTTATCTTGAACCACGTAGAAAGACAAGAATGACGTTATCCAATAAAAATTTTTAAAATCTCTTGAGCGCTTTATCAACTACTCTATCAACATGTTAAATACATTTATCTAATAAAAGAAACAGTAAAGACATATCTTCTAGAGGTTATTAACATTTTTTTTACTTGTTAACAGAACCTGTGTACAAATATAGTTGTATCTGTATAATTTGAATCAAGGAAAGCTATTATCTTTGTAAAAGCAAGAAAGCATCCTTTGTATGGATGCCTCTTAGAGTATTGCAATACTAGGGATACTGTGTATAAAGCAATTCTTCATTTGTAAAGGAGAAACTTTTATAAGCAGTATACCCGTCCAAAAGGCAGATGTTCACGCATCTGCTTTTTTGTTTTTACAAATTTAAAGAAATTTATTCAAACTCCGTATCCAGTTTTATATAATCTAAAAACTCACGTTTTACGGCCTCATCTTTAAATTTACCTCCAAACTCAGAAGTAACAGTGCTACTGGCAACATCTCTAATACCACGAGAATTGACACATAAATGCTTTGCATCAATAATACAAGCCACATCATCAGTCCCCAATGCTTTCTGTAATTCTTGAACTACCTGCATGGTTAAACGTTCTTGTACTTGTGGTCGTTTGGCAAAATAATCAACAATACGATTCATTTTTGATAAACCGATTACATTTCCCTTCGAAATATAAGCGACATGTGCTCTACCAACAATTGGCAATAAATGATGTTCGCAAGTAGAATAAACAGTAATGTTCTTTTCTACCAACATTTCTCCGTACTTATAGTTATTATCAAAAGTAGAAGCCTTTGGTTTATTTTTAGGGTTTAGACCTCCAAAAATTTCATTTACAAACATTTTTGCCACTCTACGGGGTGTTCCTTTTAGACTGTCATCTGTTAAATCCATCCCCAATGTATGCAATATATGTGCTACATCTTCTTCTATAGACTGCATTTTATCTTCATCAGCAATGTCAAAAGCATCATCACGCAAAGGTGTTTCAGCTGACGTTGCGATATGGTTTTCACCAATTTCCTCTATACATTTACCGTTTTTTCCTTCAAACATAATAGTTAATTATTTATTTAAATTATTGCAAGGAGATATATTAAACAGATAGCCACATCCTTCATCCTCGCAATGACAAACTTTTACAAAATTACAAATTCTTTACTGTTTTGAGCAATCCATCAACATTACAATCCTTTTGTTCACCATTATTCATATTTTTTAATGTAAAGCTATCGCCATTTACATTAGAAACAACAAATTCAATATTACGATTGGTAACATATTTCCATTGTTTCTTTTGCTGCTTATTACTTTGTGCTACATCAGGATAGAGTTCACATTTAATATTATTTTGACGTAATATTTTAATCGCTTTTAATTGTGCTAACTCCTCTTCTTTGTCAAAATTCAAAAAAACAACCTTGGGTTTCGGCAATATTACATCATTAAATAAACCTAATTCTTCTAATACCAAATAAATTCTGTCTAACCCAAAAGAAATGCCTATACCGCTCATATCCTTCAATCCGAATATTCCTGTTAAGTCATCATATCTACCGCCTCCTCCAATAGAACCCATCTCAACCTTATCGGATACCACTTCAAAAATTGCACCGGTATAATAGTTGAGTCCTCTTGCCAACGTTACATCAAGCTGCACATTAGATGACTGCACTCCTAATTTGGTTACATTTTTTAGTACAAATTGTAAATCATCAACACCTTGAGAACCTTCGTCGGAGTTTTTCAACATACCTTTCAACTGATTTAACTTTTCTTCATTTGTACCATTAAGATTAAATAAAGGTTTTAATTTCTTAATAGCTTCTTCTGTAATACCTTTGCTCAACATTTCCTTAGTAATACCTTCAATACCAATCTTATCAATTTTATCCAACGCCACTGTAAAATCAATTAATTTATCTTGAGCGCCAATCATTTCAGCGATTCCTGAAAGTATTTTCCTATTATTTATTTTAATACTGGTGTTCGTTAAACCGAGTTTCGTAAACACATCATCATAAAGTTGGATGAACTCAACTTCTTGCCATAAAGACGTACTCCCTACCACATCGGCATCACATTGATAAAACTCTCTAAAACGTCCTTTTTGAGGTCTATCTGCTCGCCAAACGGGTTGCATTTGATATCGTTTAAACGGAAAAGTAATGTCGTTTTGGTGTTGGACTACATACCGAGCAAATGGTACAGTTAGGTCATAACGGAGTGCTTTTTCTGATATTTTTGGAGTTAAGTCTTTACTAGTTTTATCCTTTAGTAATTTTTCATCAATCTTACTTAGATAATCTCCCGAATTTAAAATCTTAAAAATCAATCGATCTCCTTCTTCTCCATACTTCCCCATCAAAGTTGATGAGTTTTCAAGCGCAGGTGTTTCAATGGGCTGAAATCCGAAATTTTCAAATGATTTACTAATTGTATCAAAAATATAATTTCGCTTTGCTACTTCTGTAGATGAAAAATCTCTGGTTCCTTTTGGTATGCTTGGTTTTTGTGCCATTAAAAGATGTGCGATTTACGATTTACGATTGCAAATATCTGAAATTTATAGTTAAGTATCACTAAAAGAAGTTCAATTATAAGTTGTATAAATTTTCAACCATTATAACAATTATGGATTTGTATAATTGTGTAATTGTGTCGCTTTTTCAACGAAGTATGAGAAGGTTACTTTGTATTTAGTTTTCACCCTTTATTCTAGATTATCTACTTAATAGATTCTTTTTTCGGCTTAAACCATTTAAATACTTTGAAAAGTAACCAAAGCACAATAATTACAAATATGATAGCTAAGACCGGAGCTACGAAAGCGAGTACTGCCATTATTATGGATGTTCCTGACTCTACAGTGGACACTATAGGATTTGCAAAACCTCCTGTAGTTGCAGTTGATGCCAACCTAGTAGTGCTGGTTGATGTTTTAATGGCAGTTGCAGTACCACCCCCGGCAATAATTGCTAATGACCAAGTAATTAATGGATCTAATTCTGCTGCAGTTGAAAGCATAACCGCCGTCCCTGCAATAGCAGCTAATGGAACTGCAATGGTATCTAATAAATTATCTAACCATGGTATTAAATATGCTCCAATTTCGACAATTGTAGCTATCCCTAATACGATCATTGCGGTAATGCTGCCAATCCATTCCCAATTTTCATTCAATGGAATAATGTCATAAAAAGACGCTATACTTAATGCGAATAATGGGACAAAGATTCTAAAGCCAACAGAAGCTGCTAAGCCTATTCCTAATAAAATACTAAAAATTGTTTCTGGCATGTCTATCGTTTTACGACTTTTACAAATATACTTATAACCTGAGTTCTACCAAATTAAAAAATACCACGCTTAGTATTACAAATTTATTGCTAAAAAAACTAAGGGGATTTTTCCCCTTTTTCATTAGGGATTTTTCCCCATTTTAAACTTGAGTCTTTTATTGCAATGCTTGTTGACCTATATTTGAGCTAGATAAGGAGTTAAAAAATATGTATAATTATAATAGTGAAAAAAGAAAAGGAAATGCTAAATATGATAGCCACTTTTGGGATAAATTGATTAGGGTATTATTTTTATCTGGAGTGGTTATCATTCTTTTAACGATTGCATCTAAATGGTTAGGATTTTTAGATTAGGTAACATTGATTTTATCTGCTAGTATTAATTATTTTTATTAGTCAAATAGAATCTTAATAATTAAATATAATTATTTTTCTATAAATTAATAATTATTTTAATTATACGATTTCATAAAATTCGATGCAATTGTACAACCCTTAAATTAGTTCTAATTTGAGGGTTTTTTTATTGAAAAAATTTATAATTTAATTTATTCCAATAACTCAATAAATATGAGAATGAAATATACTCAGTATATTATAACCTAATTTTATCTATGATACGCTTGATTATGTGTTAGTTTGGTACTGCAGACAGTGCAATTACCAGAAGTCCCAGAACCTCCATTATGTCCATTTGAACAAATATAATGATAATCTCCATAGGCATTTTGAGCTGGTTCAGGTTTAGTCTTATCAACATCAACATTACTATTAACTGTTGGCAATGTCAATAGTTGTTTTCCGTGAAACGCTTGATTATGTACATAGATGGACTTACAATCTGGACATACACCTTCCTTATCAGACCCTTTATGTCCCTTTGGACAAGTGTAGTGGTCAATCTTTTTCTTGTCCACTTCAACAGTAGTTTTGGTGGTATCTTTACTTGAGGATTTTCCTGATTTCATACATGAAAATAAGGTCAAAATACTAATAAAAATAATAGATAAAATTGGTCTCATATATTAGGTTTTTTGTTTTTTCTTCTTTGCTGCAGGGAATAATACATTGTTTAAAATCAATCGATATCCCGGTGAGTTAGGGTGTAAATCTAATTCTGTCTTAGGATCTCCTACTCGATGTGTATAATCTTCAGGGTCATGACCTCCATAGAACGTCCACATTCCTTTTCCTTTTACACCGTGTATATAACGTGCTTCACTATTCGTTTTATTTTCACCCATTACCAATACTGTTGATTTCACTGAAGTTCTATCAAAACTAGTCGTTTGCCCCATAAAACCTTTTACTAATTGTGTATGATTTTGGCATAACATCGTAGGAACAGGATCCCATTTTGCAGAAAATTCTAGTAATGAAAAATAATCTTCCGTCCGTTGAATTTTACGTTTACGCGTCATATCGATAGACGAAAATTCATATTCTGTCGGATTCCTAACCAATTCGAAATTGGTGAATGCAAATGTATTCGAAAAATCTATTTTATTTTGATAATTAGGTTCTGAAGGATCACCATCAAACATCGCTTCACAAATATCCACACCTTCAGCAGCCAAAGCAATGTCAAAACTATCTGTGGCTGAACACATTGCAAACATGAATCCGCCTCCAATCACAAAATCTCTAACACGCAAAGCAACTGCCGACTTTTCTTCAGACACTTTTTGATATCCCAATTTTTTTGCAAGATCTTCAGCATCTCGTTTTGCCTCAATATACCAAGGTGCCGCCCGATAAGCACCATAAAATTTACCATATTGGCCTGTGAAATCTTCATGGTGTAGATGCAACCACTCATACAATACTAATTTGTCTTGTAGTACATCTTCATCATAGACAACATCATACGGTATTTCTGCATAGTTTAACACCATTGTAACGGCATCATCCCAGGGCTTTTTTCCTTTAGGAGAATATACTGCAATTTTCGGAGCTTTTTCTAAAACGACGGCTTCCATATTTTGAGAGGGGCTAGCAATCTGTTCTAAAATTTGTAATGCTTCGGTATCAGTAATTACTTCATAAGATACCCCTCGAATTTTACATTCGTTTCTAAAATCATCAACATCTTCTAATAAAAAAGAGCCTCCTTTATAGTTTAATAACCATTTTACATTATTTCCTTTTTGTAAGGAATAAAAGGTAATTCCATATGCTTTTAGATGATTCTCTTGACTCAGATCATCCATTGGTATTAAAATGAACGACGCAAAACTGACCTGAGTGATCAACACTATTGCAAAAAATATAATATGTCTTACTTTAAAATTCAAGATTTAATATTTAATATGACCCAAATTTACAATTATTGATGTAATAGTTATTGTTATTTCAAAGATTAACAAAAAAATAATACCTTGCAGATATAGAACATGTATTATTACTATGAATATTTAAACTTTACAACTATGAAGACAATGAATTGCAAACAATTAGGTGGAGCATGTGACAAAGAGTTTCATGCAAATACTTTTGAAGAAATGGCTGAATTGAGTAAAAAACACGGAATGGAAATGTATCAATTGGGAGACAAAGAACACCTCCATGCTATGAATGCAATGCAAGAACTTATGAAATCACCAGATACAATGCACAAATGGTTCGAAAATAAAAGAAAAGAGTTTGATGCTCTACCAGAGGATAAATAACTGCAATCTTATAAACCTGCTGACTTAAAATTTTTTACTCCTTAAAATGGTACATCATTATCATCATCGCCAAATACATCTTCGGCACTTGGTAAATTCGGAGTAATAAAATCATTCATTTTAGATTGGAATTCTGTTGCAAATGCCTCTTCTAAATCTGAGAATTGCGCTAAATGACCTGTAAATTTTAATCTGATATTTTCTAACCCCCCATTACGATGCTTTGCCACTATAAATTCTCCTTGACCTTCACATGGTGTACGCTCATCATCATCCCATTCAGTTTGCCCATAATATTCTGGTCTAAAAATAAAGGATACAATATCGGCATCTTGTTCGATGGCACCAGATTCACGTAAATCAGATAATAACGGACGTTTACTCCCTCCACGAGTTTCAACCGCACGCGACAATTGGGACAATGCAATTACCGGTATTGCTAACTCTTTCGCTAAGGCTTTTAAGTTACGTGAAATCATAGAAATTTCTTGCTCTCTGTTTCCCCCACCTTTCGTGGCAGTACCTGCTGTCATTAACTGTAAATAATCTATAATAATTATTTTGATACCGTGTTGAGACGCTAACCTTCTAGCTTTTGCACGTAAATCAAAAATTGATAAAGATGGTGTATCATCAATAAAAATAGGTGCTTTTGATAAGTTCTTTACTTTTATATTTAACTGTTCCCATTCATGGGGTTGTAAATCTCCTTTTCTTAGTTTTCCTGAAGAAATTCCCGTTTCACTAGAAATCATTCTAGTTATCAACTGTACTGAAGACATCTCTAAAGAAAATATAGCTACGGGTATATCAAAATCAATAGACATGTTTTTTGCCATTGACATTACAAAAGCCGTTTTACCCATACCAGGTCTTGCGGCAATAATTACCAAATCTGAAGGTTGCCAACCCGAAGTTAAGGCGTCTAATTTGGTGAAACCTGATGGTACACCACTCATTCCTTCTTTTCCTGCTATCTCTTCAATCTTCTTAAGTGCTTGAGACACTAATCCTTCAGCAGCTTCAGAGCTTTTCTTTAAATTACCTTGTGTTACATCAAATAATTTGGTTTCAGCAGAATCTAATAAGTCAAAAACATCTGTCGTTTCATCATAAGCTTCATCAATAATTTCGGAAGATATACTAATCAACCTTCGTTGAATATATTTTTGAAGTATGATACGTGCATGAAATTCTATATGTGCAGATGAAGATACTTTTTGAGTGAGATTTACTAAATAAAAATCACCACCAGCACTCTCTAACTTACTATCTTTTCTTAGTTGATTAGAAACAGTCAACAAATCAATAGGTTCTGATTCATTAAACAATGTAAACATCGCATCAAAAATATATTGATGTGCCTGTTTGTAAAAAGTTTCAGAATGCAAAATATCAATAACATCATCAACTCCTTTTTTATCAATCATCATTGCGCCAAGAACAGCTTCCTCTAAATCAACAGCTTGTGGAGGTAATTTCCCTTTCTCAAGATTAATTATTGTGCCTTTTTTAACACTCTTTGTATGAACAGGTTGTAGCTTTTTCACGCGATTATAATTTCATAAATTAAATTAAAGAGTAATTCGTTTTAAATTTTAGAATCAAGATCTTGAAGTATCATGACAGACCATTATTCAGCATTAACATTCAGACTTTATAGATGCAAATGTAATTTTTTAAACCAAAAATCAACTCATAAGTTACAACTATATTTGTACACAGATTCTGTTAACAAGTAAAATTTTTGTTAATAAGTTATGATTGGTGATTTCAAAATATTATTTTCAGTATTTTTGAAGAATGAAGAAACTAACCGTATATCAAATACTTACCCTATTATTAGTTCTACAAATCCTTTTAGTAAAATTAGTTTCTCATTTTCCGAATCAAATTGAACAATATTATTCTAATGGACTATACCCTTTTATTTCCAACTTGTTTAGAATTACTTTTGGCTGGATCCCTTTTTCAATTGGTGATATTTTTTATTTTTTAATAGGCTTAGTACTTATCATTTCTATTTATAAATTTATTAAAAATAAAGGTAAAAATGTAAACCAACAACTTTTTAAATTGGGAGCTTATTTCTCGCTATTTTATTTTTTATTCCACATATTATGGGGAATGAATTATCACCGAAATTCATTGTTTCAAACACTCGATATTGAACAAAAAGAATATACCATAGAAGAGTTAACAAATCTGACTAACAACTTATTAAGTAAAATAAAACAAACTCATTTAGAGCTAGTAACTCATGATACTTTAAAAGTTAAAATTCCATATTCTAAAAAAGAAATTATGGCTAAAACCAAGTTCGGTTATGAAGCATTGGCTAAAGAGTATCCTCAATATACTTATAAAAAAGTATCCTTAAAAAAATCGCTTTTTAGTTTACCTCTCACCTATATGGGATTTTCTGGGTATTTGAACCCCATTTCTGGTGAAGCACATGTAGATTATCTGGTACCTAAAGTTAGCTTGCCTATGATTAGTAGTCATGAGGTAGCACATCAATTAGGTATTGCTTCTGAAAGTGAAGCTAATTTCATTGGTTTTTTAGCTGCTACAAAAAATAATGATAAAAATTTTAATTATTCAGGTTATTTAACTGCACTCAGGTATTCTGTTTCTGCAATTCATTTTAGAGATTCACTAGCTTCAAAAGAAATTATTGAAAAAATACCTTTAGGCATTTTAAAAAACATTAAAGAATCTCAAGACTTTTGGGAAGCCTATCAAAATAAGGCAGAACCTTTTTTTAAATTATTTTATGATAATTATTTAAAAGCAAATCAACAAAATGATGGTATGCAAGGTTATAGTAAAATGGTAAATTTATTGGTTGCTTATAATGAAAAATATGGATTATAGCTTTATACTTTCTTAATAAAATCGCAAAACATCCAATTCTTAAAGAAATGTTAATATTTTAATTCTCATTATATAATACATTTATAATTATAACTTTATCTTTTCTTAACTCGATCAATTTATCCTTGAAACAACCTAACTCAACATTACGTTTGAAGATACTGTCTTTGTGTCTACTTTTAAGTGTATTCAGTTTATCTGCACAAGAATATTTTCCAAAAAATGATGGTGTAAAAAGTAAATACACAAATTACACTGCTTTTACCAATGCAAAAATTCATATTACTCCTTCTCAATCTGTAGAAAATGGCACACTACTTATTAGAGACGGAAAAGTTGTAAATGTAGGTATTGGTATAACCATTCCTAAAAACACAATTATTATTAACCTTAACGGAAAAAGCATCTACCCCTCTTTTATTGATGTTTACTCTGATTTCGGAGTTGCAATTCCAACATCTAAAGGTAAAAGTTTTAGGCAAGCTCCTCAATACGATTCTAAACGTAAAGGATATTATTGGAATGAACATATAAGACCAGAAACCAATGCTGTTGATAAATTTAAATATGATAATAAAAAAGCAAGTGCATTGCACAAAGCTGGCTTTGGCATTGTCAATACACATCATCAAGATGGTATTATAAGAGGTACAGGACTTTTAATAGCTTTGAATTCAAACACAACAAATGCCGATAGGTTTTTAGATGATACATCTGCACAATACTTATCGTTTGCAAAAAGTAAAGCTTCAAAACAAGGGTACCCAACCTCTTTGATGGGTGCTATTGCTTTATTAAGACAAGTATATTATGATGCTGATTGGTATGAAAAAGGGAATGTACCTACTAAAGATATGTCACTTGAAGCTATGAATAGAAATAAAAGTTTACAGCAAATTTTTTATGCAAATGATAAAACCAATGCGCTTAGAGCGGATAGAATTGGTGATTTGTTTGGTATTCAATATACAATTGTGGGTAAAGGAAATGAATATCAATTGATTGATGAAATTAAAAATACCAATGCTACATTTATATTACCATTAAATTTTCCGAAAGCATATGATGTAGAAAACCCTTTTCAAGCTGATTATGTAAGTTTAAAAGATATGAGATATTGGAATCAAGCACCATCTAACCCGAGTGCATTAGCCAAAAGCGGAATCCAATTTTCATTTACTACACATCATTTAAAATCATTAGGCGAATTTAATAAAAACATACAGAAAGCCATTGAATATGGTTTAGATAAAACAAAAGCTCTAGAAGCATTGACTACTGTTCCTGCTCAAATTTTAGGTAAGAGTAATCAGATTGGTTCTCTTAAAAAAGGGATGATTGCTAATTTTTTAATTACTTCTGGAGATATTTTTGAAGCTAAAACTACCCTTTACGAAAATTGGGTTCAAGGTTCTAAAAATGTTATTAATGACATGAATGTTAAAGATATTAGTGGTGATTATGATCTTTCTTTAGCCGGAACAAATTATAAATTAACAATTAGTGGTAAAACAAGTAAAATAAAAATAAAAGTTAAAAAAGATACTCTTAATATCACCTCTAAAATTCATTATAAAGATGGTTGGGTGGGTATTATTTTAACTGAAGATGGTAAAACAAAAAGATTGAACACTAAAGTTTCAGAAAACTCAGACAATCTGATTGGAGAAGCAATCCTTTCAAATAGTAAGACCTCAGTATGGAGCGCAATAAAAAATGTTTCAGGTAAGAAAAAAGATGATGAAAATGCTGGAAAAGAAAAAGAAGCTCCAACGGTTTTACCAATAGCCTATCCTAATGTTGGATATGGATTTAAAGAAAAACCATCTCAAGAAGCTATTCTCTTTAAAAATGCAACTGTCTGGACCAATGAAAAAGATGGAATTCTTAAAAATACTGATGTCCTTGTTAACAAAGGAAAAATTGTCAAAGTAGGCACAAATTTATCTGATAGAAATGCAAAAATTATTGATGCTACTGGTAAACATTTAACAGCTGGCATTATTGATGAACATTCGCATATAGGAGCTGCTTCGATCAATGAGGCTGGTCATAACTCTAGTGCTGAAGTAAGCATTGAAGACAATATAGATAGCGAAGACATTAATCTTTATAGAAATTTAGCTGGTGGTGTAACAACCATGCAAATTTTACATGGCTCAGCAAATCCTATTGGTGGTAGATCTGCCATTATAAAGTTAAAATGGGGTGAAACAGGTGATAAAATGATTTAAAGCAATTCACCTAAATTTATAAAATTTGCTTTAGGCGAAAATGTAAAACAATCTAATTGGGGAAGAGCTCAAACAATTCGTTTTCCTCAAACAAGAATGGGTGTCGAACAAGTTTTTACAGATTATTTTCAAAGAGCAAAAGAGTATGATGCCTTAAAGAAAAGTGGAAAGCCTTATAGAAAGGATATAGAAATGGAAACATTAGCGGAAATTTTAAATAAAGAACGCTTTATTTCTTGCCACTCTTATGTACAAAGTGAGATTAATATGTTGATGAAAGTTGCTGAAAAATTTGACTTTAAAGTCAATACATTCACACATATATTAGAAGGTTATAAAGTTGCAGATAAAATGAAAGAGCATGGTGTAGGCGGATCAACATTTTCTGATTGGTGGGCTTACAAATATGAAGTAAAAGATGCCATTCCCTATAATGCTGCAATTATGCATAGTGTAGGTGTATTAACTGCTATCAATTCAGATGATAGAGAAATGTCGAGACGCTTAAATCAAGAAGCTGCCAAAACTATTAAATATGGTGGTGTTTCAGAAGAAGATGCTTGGAAATTTGTCACTTTGAACCCTGCCAAATTATTACATATTGACAATAGAGTTGGTAGTATTAAAATAGGAAAAGATGCTGATTTAGTATTATGGAATAATCACCCTTTATCTGTTTACGCTAAAGCGGAAAAAACCCTAATTGAAGGAAAAATATATTTTGATATCGACAAGGATAAATTACAACGTGAAGCGATCAAAAAGGAGAGAAACCAACTTATAAATATGATGTTAAAGGCTAAGAGTAAAGGAGCGCCTACTCAAGCTCCGAAAAAACATGTAAAAAAAGAATTGCACTGTGATTCAGTTGAACAATAAAATCAGAATAAAAATGAAAACTATAAAATATATAATATCAGGTATACTTTTACTTTTTTGTGTAAATGGTATGGCACAACAAACCCCAGCACCTAAACAGCAAGAAGCTATTACAATTCTTGGAGCAACAGCACATCTTGGTAATGGTAATAGTATCGAAAATAGCATTCTTATTTTTGAGAATGGTAAGTTAACTGCTGTAGGTAATACATCAGAAAATATACAATCAAAAGGAAAGATTATTAATGCCAAAGACAAACATGTCTATCCTGGATTTATCATTCCGAATTCAACACTCGGTTTAGGTGAAATTGCTGCAGTTAGAGCAACAATAGATCAAGATGAAATTGGTAAAATGATACCGCATGTTCGAAGTTTAATTGCCTATAATGCAGAATCGAAAATAGTTGAAAGTATGCGGCCAAATGGTGTGTTATTGGCACAAGCAACCCCTAGAGGCGGTACTATTTCTGGCACTTCATCTATCGTACAATTCGATGCTTGGAATTGGGAAGATGCTGCAGTAAAAATTGATGATGGTATACATTTAAATTGGCCAAATAGTTTTAGACAAGGTAGATGGTGGTTAGGTGAACCAAGAGGTTTCAAACCTAATAAAGAATATACAAAGCAAGTTGATATGATCAATAAATTTTTACAAGAAGCAAAAGCATATGGTTATGGAAACAAAAAAAGTAGGCATTTACCGTACGAGGCAACTCAAGGAATTTTTAATGGTGAACAAAAATTATATATTCATGCCAATGCAGCAAGAGAAATTACCGATGCTATTACTTCTATGGAAGAAATGGGTATAAAACATATAGTTTTGGTTGGAGCTTATCAAGCTCATAAAACTATTGCCTTGTTAAAAAAATACAATATACCAGTTTTGGTAAGACGTACACATAGTTTACCATCTAGTAATGATGACGATTATGACTTTTCATATAAATTACCTAAATTATTAACTGACAATGGTATTCTTGTCGGATTAGAGAATAGCGGTCAAATGGAACGTATGAACAGTCGTAATTTACCTTTTTATGCAGGGCAAGTAGTTGGGCAAGGTCTTGATAAAGAAAAGGCATTACAGTTAATCACTTCTAATACAGCAAAAATTCTAGGTATTGATAATGATTACGGCACTTTAGAAATTGGTAAAAGTGCTACATTGTTTATCAGTGAAGGTGATGCGTTGGATATGAGAACAAATAAACTAACACATGCTTTTATTGATGGTAGAAGTATTAGTTTAGAAACACATCAAACGGAATTGTATAAACGATATATGGAAAAATACTCTAAAGAATAGTAGCTAGGTCTCGACTGCGCTCGACCAGACAACAATTTTCTAAATGTCTCCTCGTGCGCAGTCGAGAGGCTGTTTTGATATTGAATGTATTATTTATTCCTACAAACAAGCTTCTTCTCAGGGGCTTTTTCTATTTTTGACAAAATTTATTTGTGTATAAAGAAATTACAAGCATACAAAACCCTTTAATAAAAGAAACTCTACAACTTCAAGAAAAGTCAAGAGCTAGAAAAAAATCTGGTCTTTTTGTTATTGAAGGTAAGCGTGAATTATCATTAGCGTTAAAAGGAGACTATAGTATTAGCAAAATATTATTTTGTGATGCTATTTTCAATGAAGATGAGCTAAAAAATTTAGACATTCATAGTACAGAAATCATAAAAATTAACACAACGGTCTATCAAAAAATTGCACAAAGAGACTCAACTGAAGGTATCATTGCAATTGCCAAAAGCAAAAATCTAACATTAGAAAATGTCGTAATTAAAAACAAAAACCCGCTAATATTAGTAGCTGAGGCTCCTGAAAAACCGGGAAATATTGGTGCTCTATTGCGTACCGCAGATGCAGCAAATGTTGATGCAGTATTGATTGCAAATGCAAAAACCGATATGTATAATCCGAATATTATACGTTCTAGTGTAGGATGTGTTTTTACCAATCAGATTGCTACAGGTAGCACTTCTGAAATCATATCCTTTCTAAAAGAAAATAATTTCGCTATTTATTGCGCGGCGTTGCAAGTAGCTGAAAATTATAATACACAAAATTTTCAACATTCAACTGCGATAGTTGTGGGAACAGAAGCTATTGGATTAAGTAATGAATGGTTACAGAATTCAACTCAAAATATTATCATCCCTATGCAAGGACAGATAGACTCACTCAATGTATCTGTTGCCGCCGCAATTCTTATTTTTGAAGCCAAAAGACAACGAAATTTCAATTAAAATGAACATGTATAAACTCCTAATTCCTTTTGCGCTTAGCATCCTTTTGAGTAGTTGTGGAGCATCAAAAAATGCAGCAAGGAATACATCGAAAAAAACCAAACTAGAAGCTCAATATCAACAATACAAAGGTATTAAATATAAATACGGAGGTACTGATAAAAGAGGTTTTGATTGTTCAGGTTTTACACAGATAGTGTATAAAAATGCATTTAATATACAATTGCCAAGAAGAACGGTCGCTATGGGTAAATTGGGTAAAAAAGTTTCAAAACGTAATTTAAAATCTGGTGATTTAGTATTTTTTAGACCTTCACGAAGGTATCGACATGTAGGTGTTTTTATAGGAAATAATCTATTTATGCACAGTTCAACTTCAAAAGGAATCATTAAATCTAATTTAAACAATCCGTATTGGAAAAAGAAATATAGATTTGCAAAACGAATTTTAAAAAATTAGTAATGACCCCACAACTTTTGTTTTATCTTATTATTACAATTCTTATACTGAATTTTTTGGTAGATAAATATCTAGATTATTTAAATTCAAAACATTTCGATGATGAAATTCCTGAAATTTTAGAAGATGTTTATGAAGATGATGAATATTATAAATCGCAAGATTATAAAAAAGAAAATTTCAAATTCTCAAGTATCATTTCTGTTTTTTCTTTTCTTTTAACCATCGCATTTTTCTTTTTTAAAGGGTTTGCTTATGTTGATGAATTTGCAAGAGGTTTAAGTGATAATTCAATTTATATTACATTAATTTTCTTTGGTGTTATTATGTTAGGAAGTGATATTTTAACAACACCTCTCTCCTATTATAAAACTTTTGTTATTGAAGAAAAGTACGGGTTTAATAAATCTACCAAAACTTTATTTTTTATTGATAAAATAAAAGGTTGGTTTTTAATGATACTACTTGGAGGTGGTGTATTGGCGCTTATTGTTTGGTTTTACCAACAAACTGGTAAGAATTTTTGGATCTATACATGGGTTTTTATGGCATTAATTTCTATTTTTATGATGCTTTTTTACTCCTCACTCATTGTCCCTTTATTTAACAAACAAACTCCTTTACAAGAAGGAGAATTAAAAACTCAACTAGAAAAATTTGCCAAAAAAGTAGGTTTTAATTTAGATAAAATATTTGTGATTGATGGTTCGAAACGTTCAACAAAAGCGAATGCTTACTTTACGGGGTTTGGAAAAAAGAAAAGAATCGTATTATATGATACACTCATAAACGATTTAGAAACTGACGAAATAGTTTCAGTATTAGCACATGAAGTTGGTCATTATAAAAAAAAGCATGTTGTTTTTAATATGATATCTTCAATACTATTAACAGGATTAACGCTTTATATTTTTTCATTTTTTATTGATACTAAATTACTTTCTAATGCATTATCTGTTTCAGAACCTAGTTTTCATATCGGTTTGATCGCTTTTGGAGTATTATACACTCCTATTTCTGAAATTACCGGCTTACTAATGAATTATTTCTCGAGAAAATTTGAGTATCAAGCTGATAATTATGCCAAGACCAATTTTGGAGCGATGCCTTTAATTACATCTTTAAAAAAATTATCCAAAAACAGTTTGAGTAATCTAACTCCACATAAAGCATATGTTTTTATGCATTACTCACATCCTACACTATTACAACGCATACAAAATTTAAATTCTAAAGTTTAAATCACCCGTGATAACCTGAAATAAAGAAAAGTAGGAATTCTAAAAGTCGTCGCAATTCCACTAATTAAAGATCTATTTTGAATTCAAAATAATAAATATAAATCTTGTTCAGTAAAAATCTTTATACTATTTTTAATCTATGGCATACATTGCAACTATTGAAGAAGAAAATAAGGAAATAGCAAAACGTTACAAGGCTATGCTCAGTGCTACCTATCAAACATTATCAAAAGAAGATAAAAGTTTGATTCGTAAAGCTTTTAATATTGCCTTAGATGCACATAAAGATCAACGCAGAAAATCTGGTGAACCGTATATATTTCATCCTATTGCTGTTGCAAAAATTGTTGCTAATGAAATTGGCTTAGGTGCAATCTCAATAACCTGTGCTTTACTACATGATGTTGTTGAAGATTCTGATGATTATACAATAGAAGATATTGAAAGGCTTTTCGGTGAAACTGTTGCTAGAGTTGTTAATGGACTTACCAAAATTTCAAGATTAAAAAGCGGTCAAGAAATATCTATCCAAGCCGAAAATTTTAGAAAAATGCTCTTGACATTAAATGATGATGTTCGAGTAATTTTGATAAAAATTGCCGACCGTTTGCATAATATGCAAACTATGGATGCAATGCCTCATAATAAACAATTGAAAATTTCTTCTGAAACTTTATTTATTTATGCGCCTTTGGCTCATAGATTAGGTTTATATAATATCAAATCAGAGCTTGAGGATTTAGGGCTGAAATATACTGAACCAGAAGTTTACAACGATATTCTCCTAAAAATAAAAGATAGTAAAGAGGAACAAAATAAATATATAAAAGAGTTTTCTGACACTATTAAAAATACATTAGATAAAGAAAATTTTAGATACGTGGTTAGAGGAAGACCTAAGTCTATTTATTCTATACGAAGAAAAATGCAAAATCAAAATGTATCTTTTGATGAAGTATATGACAAATTTGCTATTCGTATTATTTACAGTTCTGAAGTTTCTCAAGAAAAATTTAATGCTTGGAAAATCTATTCTATTGTAACTGACAGTTTTACTCCAAATCCAGGTCGATTACGAGATTGGATATCTCAACCCAAATCTACAGGGTATGAATCATTGCATATTACTGTTATGGGCCCTAAAGGTAAATGGGTAGAAGTTCAAATTCGTTCAGAACGAATGGATGAGATTGCTGAAAAAGGTTATGCTGCGCATTTCAAGTATAAGCATCATGATGAAAAAGAAAGTGGCTTAGAAAGTTGGCTAAATAAATTAAAAGAAACATTAGAAAATCCTCATGCGAATGCAGTAGATTTTGTTGAGCAATTTAAACTCAATCTCTATGCTAAAGAGATTTATATTTTTACCCCTAATGGTGATATAAAATCACTTCCTAAAGGCTCTACACCAATTGATTTCGCTTTTGCTATTCATACCGAAATAGGTATGAAGTGTAGAGGTGCTAGAGTTAATGGTAAATTAGTCCCTCTTAGTTATGAACTTAAAAGTGGTGATCAAGTTGAAATTATTACATCCAATTCGCAAAAACCTAAATTAAGCTGGCTAGATATTGTAAAAACTGCTCGAGCTAAATCTAAAATAAAAACAATACTTAAAGAAGAGCAAAAACAAATTGCCAATGAAGGAAAAGAAGTACTTCAGCGAAAACTAAGACATTTAAAAATTACCTTAAATGAAAAAACAACGAATGAATTGGTTAGTTATTTTAAACTAAAAACTAGCCTTGATCTGTTTTATAGATTTGGTAATGGTTCTATAGACAATCAACAACTTAAAAATTTTGTTAGTCAAAGAAGTAATGCTTTTTATAGTTTCTTTAAAAATAAAATTAAGAGAAGTAAAAAAAATGAAGAAGCAACTAAACGTGATGAAATTACGAATAAATATGATTTACTTGTTTTTGGTAAAGATGAAGAGAAATTAGATTATAAGCTGGCTCCTTGCTGTAATCCGATTCCTGGAGATAAAGTATTTGGCTTTGTTACAGTATCTGACGGAATTAAAGTACATAAACAAAATTGTCCGAATGCTATAAGTATGCAATCTCAATTTGCTTATAGAATTATGCCTGCAAAATGGATTGACTCTACACAGCAAGAACATAAAGTATTATTAAAACTTAATGGTATTGATAATGTTGGCTTAGTAAATGAGGTAACACGAATTATTTCTAATAGCATGCATGTAAATATTCATAACCTCAATATTTCTAGCGATAATGGTATGTTTGAAGGAAAAATAATGATAGGTGTCAAAAATAATGATCAGCTTAAAAAAATAATTGGACGACTAAAAAAAATTGAAGGTATAGACAAAGTATTAAGGTTAAATAAATAATATCTCAATCATTCAACTTTTTTTATGTTTATAAATTATTCCTTTATGCCTAATCTGTCATTAAATATAAACACTTTTACCACAGATATGTTTGTTTTTCCTTCTAAAATCAGATAAAAACAGTTTATTTTCTTTTAAACTAAGATATTAGCATCGTTGGTATAAGTTGTTTAAAAGTTGTTGATTTTTTTAATAAACCAGCATCTAATACTTCCATTTTAAGTGTAAATTTGTTTCTTAATTTGTTATTGACAAGGGTAATGGACAATTCTAAAAATCAAGAAATCGTAAAAAACGTATTTACCAAATTTCTTGAAAAAAATAGCCATAGAAAAACACCTGAACGCTATGCTATTCTTCAAGAAATATATGACCATAATGATCATTTTGATATTGAATCATTATACATATATATGAAGAATAAAAATTATCGTGTAAGTAGAGCAACGCTATATAATACCATAGAATTATTATTAGAATGTGGTTTGGTAAGACGACATCAATTTGGACAAAATCAAGCACATTACGAAAAATCATATTTTGATAAACAACATGATCATATAATTTTAACCGATACAGGCGAGGTTATAGAGTTTTGCGACCCGAGAATTGAACTCATTAAAAAAACTATTGAAGAAGTTTTTGATGTTACCGTTCAAAAACATTCATTATATTTTTACGGACAAAAAAATACGACTAAAGATTAATTTCTAGAAATAATCTTTAACAAATAAAAACTATAATTAAAAAAAGTATTAATGGTTGATTTATTACTAGGCTTACAATGGGGCGATGAAGGAAAAGGAAAAATAGTAGATGTACTTACTAAAAATTATGATATTATTGCTCGTTTTCAAGGAGGACCAAATGCTGGGCATACATTAATTTTTGACGGAAATAAACATGTCTTGCATACGATTCCTTCAGGTATTTTTCATAAAAGCGCCATTAATATTGTAGGTAACGGAGTTGTTATTGATCCTGTAATATTTAAAAAAGAAATAGACAACCTATCACAATACAATATTGATTTCAAATCAAAATTACTAATCTCACGTAAAGCACATTTAATTCTACCTACACATCGTTTGTTAGATGCAGCATCAGAAATATCAAAAGGTAAAGCAAAAATAGGTTCTACATTGAAAGGAATTGGTCCAACTTATATGGATAAAACCGGTAGAAACGGTATGCGTATTGGCGATTTGGAGTTGGTGAACTGGAAAGAAAAATACACTGCTCTAACAAAAAAACATCTAAAAATGCTTGAATTTTTCGATGTTGATATTCAGTTTGATTTAGAAGAATTAGAACGAGAATTTTATAATGCTGTTACACAATTAAAACAATTGACTTTTATTGACAGTGAAGAATATTTAAACAATGCAATTAAAAATAATAAAACGATTCTAGCCGAAGGTGCTCAAGGTTCATTATTAGATATTGATTTTGGTACATATCCATTTGTAACTTCATCAAACACTACAGCTGCAGGTGCTTGTACAGGTTTAGGAGTTGCACCAAATAAAATTGGTGAAGTCTTCGGAATATTCAAGGCGTATACTACACGGGTTGGCTCAGGACCTTTTCCTACTGAACTTTTAGATAAAGATGGTGAAAGAATGGCAAAAGTAGGCCAAGAGTTTGGAGCAACGACAGGTAGACCACGTCGCTGTGGATGGTTAGATTTGGTTGCTTTGAAATATGCTGTACAAATAAATGGCGTTACTCAATTAATGATGATGAAAAGTGATGTCTTGTCTGGTTTTGATACTCTAAAAGTATGTACTTCGTATACTTATAAGGATACAGAAATTACACACCTACCGTACTCTATTGAACCAGAAAACGTCTCAGTAAATTATACTGAATTTGAAGGATGGCAGGCTGATTTAACTCAACTGGAATCTTGTGATCAACTACCTGAAAATTTAAATTCTTATATTGCTTTTATTGAAAAAGAAGTGGAAGTTCCAATCAAAATTGTTTCAGTAGGCCCAGATAGAAAACAGACAATTTTTACATAACATACAGTACTTTAACACTAAATTAGAGTCTACTATAAGGCTAACACCTTCTTTTTAATTAGTTTTGCAGTAAATTATAATAATGTTATCTAGACTTTTACTAATTTTTTTCTTTTCCTTTTCGTTTGTTATCAGCGCTCAACAAAAACGAATTCAAATTGTACATGCTGATAACTCTACAATAGATGAGGAAAACTATCCTGATGCCACAATTTTATTAGGGAATGTATATGTTGAACATGAGGGTATTACGATGCGAAGTAAAAAAGCTATTCATTACAAAAAAAACAACATCTTAAAAGCTTTTGGTGATGTCGTATTGAATCAAGGTGATACTATTACTCAAAATAGTATGTATGTTACTTATAATGGCAACACGAAAAAAGCGACTTCTTGGGGTAATGTTATTCTAAAGGATCAATTAATGACACTCACCACTGATACGTTGTATTTTGATAGGTTAAAACAACTGTTATATTATAAAAGCGGTGCAACAATTAAAGATGATAAAAATGTGCTAGTAAGTAAAGAAGGTAATTATTTTTTAAAAACGTCAAAATTTCAAGCACTGTCAGATGTTGTATTAACCAACCCTGATTATGTATTAGAATCAAATCATTTAGAATATTTTACAAATAACGGACAAGCCTTTTTATATGGTCCTTCAACAATTACAGGAAAAGATAATTTTATCTATACTGAAAAAGGGTTTTATGATACTGAAACCGATATTTCTCATTTTACCAAAAATTCAAGAATTGAATATAATGATAGAACGATAAAGGCCGATAGCCTTTACTATGACAGAAACATTGAGTTCGCATCTGCAACTCAAAATATTCACATGAAAGACACCGTTAATAATTCTGTAATACGTGGAAATTATGGCGAGGTATTTCAAAAGCTAGATTCTGCTTATGTAATAGGACGAGCTGTGGCAATTACTGAAATTGATAAAGATTCAATGTACGTACATGGCGATACACTTTTAGTAACAGGTAAACCTGAAAATAGAATTATAAGAGCTTATCATCATGTCAAATTTTTTAAAAGTGATTTAAGTGGTAAATGCGATTCTATTCATACGAACCAACAAACCGGATTAACACAGCTATTTAAGCGCCCTATACTCTGGTCTCAGAATAGTCAAATTACAGGTGATACTATTCATCTAATTTCAAATACTAAAACTGAAAAGTTAGATAGTTTGAAAGTATTACGCAACGCTTTTGTTATTCAAAAAGATTCTGCCGGATATAATCAAATTAAAGGAAGAGATTTACTAGGGAAATTTATTGATAATGATTTACAAGATGTAAATATCATTGGTAATGCTGAAAGTATTTTCTATGTGAGAAATGAAACAGATAGTAGTCTTATTGGAATAAACAAAACTACCTGCAGTAAGATAAACTTTAGCTTAAAGGATAATCAAATGCAATCTGCAAAATATTATGTGAAGCCCGAAGGTGCTACATATCCATTATCTGAATTCCATGAAAATGATCGAATATTTAAAGGTTTCTTATGGCGTGAAGATGAAAGACCATTAACCAAAGATGATATTTTTGAAATTGATACAACTAATCAAGAAGAAACTGTTAAAAAATCAAAGCCGGTTGTAGTTGATAGACCAATCAGTAAAAATAATTTTAATAACCCATCAAAAAAAGATAAAAAAAGTAAAAGCAATTCTACTATTAAGACTTTTAAAACAATTAAACCTAGCAAAGGTAAAATCATAAAGGAAATTAATTAGGTTTTAATGCGATCTGATTTCTTTACATATCAAGCACAAACTACAGCGCATCCATTAGGCATAGAAATCTCTCATGCGAATGGTAGTTATGTATATGATGTTAACGGAAAAGAATATTTAGATTTTATAGCTGGTGTTTCTGCTAACAGTTTGGGTCATAACCATCCAAACGTTAAAAAAGCCATTATTGAACAAGTAGAAAAATATACACATGTAATGGTATATGGTGAGTTTATACAACAACCTCAAGTAGAACTTTGTAAATTATTATGTAACCAATTACCCTCACAACTACAATCTGTTTATCTCACAAACTCTGGAGCCGAAGCTACCGAAGGTGCTTTAAAGTTAGCCAAACGAACTACTGGAAGATTCGAAGTTATTGCTGCTAAAAACGGATATCATGGCAATACTCAAGGCGCCATGAGCGTCTCTGGAAATGAAGAGCAAAATCGTGCTTTTAGACCTTTAGTTCCTGGAATTAAATTCATTGAATTTAACAATGACAATCAACTTCAAAAGATTACTACACAGACAGCTGCTGTAATTTTAGAAACGATTCAGGGTGGTGCTGGGTTTATAATTCCAAAAAATGATTATCTAAGTAAGGTAAAACAACGTTGTAAAGATGTTGGTGCTTTACTAATTTTAGATGAAATTCAAACTGGTATCGGTAGAACCGGAAAGATATTCGGTTTTGAAAACTACGGTGTACTACCAGATATTATTATTACAGGCAAAGGATTAGGAGGTGGGATGCCGATAGGAGCTTTTATTGCTTCTACTAAGATGATGGCTACATTTAAACAGAACCCTAAATTAGGTCATATAACTACTTTTGGTGGTCACCCAGTAATTGCTGCTGCTGCACTAGCTACTTTAAAAGAAATTACAACTACTAATTTGATGGAAGATGTATTGGAAAAAGAAAAATTATTTCGAAATTTATTACAGCATCAAGCAATTCGTGAAATTAGAGGTAAAGGATTAATGCTTACAATTATTATGGAAAGTCCTGAGGTTGCTTCCAAAATTATTTTAAAGGCAATCGAAAAAGGCTTATTGCTATTTTGGTTGCTCTTTGAAGGTCGAGCAATTAGAATTACACCTCCCCTTACTATTTCTAATTATGAGATAAAAAAAGGATGTGAAATTTTATTGGAGACCTTAGAAGAAATTACTTGAAAAGTTTCGAAAATAAAACTTATAAAAACTGGTCTCATTTTCAAATTATTTATTTTACTGAAACAAATTAAAAAATGAGAATCGTTTTTTTCCTTTTTTGTTAATTCCGTGTTTCCTATCTAAATGACTTTTGATTGTTGCGTAATTTTTGTAATCAATTTCAATATAATTATCCCATTTATTTTTTTCAATAAAAAACTCTTTTACAGATGAATATTCACCTACTGTAAATTTAAGATCTTCAGCTTTTAAAAGGTGTTTGATAGAGATTCTATAAATAGATACAGCCTCATCACCAAAAAGCACATAGGTTACAGCAGTATTTTCTATTGGATTATTCATGTTTAGCGATTTTTATATAAAACAAGTAAAAGTAAAAAACTCCTACTATTAAGAGCAATAAATATTGAAAAATGTGACATTGTTATTCCTGACGTCATATATTATTAAAAAAAATATTGCAATTATAATACTGTTAATCCCTATTCTAACCTTTCTATGCTGTCATGCTTTTAAAAATCTGTTTTCAATTTTTTTAGTTATTTAATATTTTTCATATATTGGTTGTCTAATTAGGAGTTTTCTAGATATAAAATAAATTTTTCTTTTGGTTAGGCATAGTTAGTTAATAGACAATGCCATGTTTTTTTATTGAATAATAGAAAGACTGTTATTCAACGTTTAATAATTATAATTAATATTAATCGTTATTAAATAAATTATAGATTAGAGTTCTTTGTGGTAGTTTATTGACTAACTTTTTTTTTTACTTTTGAAAATTCAAATATTATTCCCCTCGTTTCATAGTAGGTTTATAGAAGCTTTATAAATGGATGCCCCAACTTCGCACAAATATACAATCCTGTTTTTATCAAGTATAATAAACTTAATTTACGACATCGTAACCTATTATTCTTTCTAATTAACACCTCAGCAGTGATATGAAAAGTGAAATTGTTATTATTTCTGTAAATTCAGAAGATAAAAGAGTTGACACTTTTGTTAAAGGTAAATTAAATTATAAAAAAGTACATCTCAATACTAAAGATGAAGGTAAAATATACCACATGCCACTAAGCATTGTGAATGAATAAAAAGAGTATTATTAAAATATAAAAAATCCATTAGTCATGTATAAACTAATGGATTTTTTATTGAGTCAATAATTCATCTAGCATTTTCCTTACTTTATCACTATTCCAATTTGCGGGTCCAAATTCTGATAATGCAATTTTTGCTTGTTTATCTAATATAAAAGTAGCAGGAATGCTTTGTGTGCTTATCTCTTCAGGAGCATTCGCTAGCATATTATAGGTAGGAAAATCATAATTATACGTTTTATAAAACTTTTCGGTTTTCGATTTATTATCAGAAGTAATAAAGATAAATTCAATTTTATCTTTATAATCATCATACAACGATTGAATGGAAGGCATTTCAGCCCTACAAGGAGAACACCATGTCGCCCAATAATTAATAAATACCACTTTATCGTTCAGTTCATTTATATTTACATCGGTTGCGTTTACAATTCCTTTTAACGGAAAATTTGCATTAAACCCTTTTCTGTTTTCAACAGCATCAGCCTTTGGTGGTAAAATCACTGTTTTGAGATAAGTAATACCTTGTGTTAATTTCGTTCGTGTATTTAATCCGTAAGGTGTGAACAGAAAAATTAGAAAGCCGAAAAATAAAATATTCCCTAACATTTTTTTATTGAACTTCATATACTATTAATGTTTCGTGTTTAGTTGTATAATTATTAGCAATCTTACAAAATAATCAAAAAAAAGCCTCGGATATTATTACACTATAACTATCTCATTAAAGAAAGGAGTATAGTCAATCATTAAAATACAATTTTATTGAAATATTTTGTAGAAACTCAAATAAAAAGCAGGCTATAAGCCGGATTCTGTATCTCGCCAAAAGAGAGCCCTTATCATTTATCTACGTTATATATTACTATATAACTTTAGCTGTTTACCCCTTGGAATCGAGCGAGTAGCTCTTAAGCTCCAATATACGTAACATTTCACCTCGTAGAGTTTACCTGATTTCACTACAGCCGAACTGTACTTGCTTTCTGTTGCACTTGTCCTCTCACGCTATTGCGTGATGACGGATGTTATCCGCTACAATACTCTTTGGTGTCCGGACTTTCCTCCCCCGCCAAAGGCGGGGGCGATAAGGCACCTGCTTCGTGCAAAAATAGTTTAAAATAGAAGAAGAAAACACAAATTTTAACCAAAAAAAATCCCACTCTCAATAAAGAGAGTGGGAAAATTGCTATGAAAAAGAAATATTACTGCATTTAACTCAGTAATACAATATAAATAACGGTGGTGGTATCTATTTATTGCTATAGGTAGAAAATTATTTAGAATTATTTTAAGTTAAATTTTAACCTTTTGATTGTTAGATAGATATGTCAGGGAAATAGTTATAAAAAAACCCACTCTAAAATTAGAGTGGGAAAATTGCTATGAAAAAGAAAAAGTGTTGAATACTTAAATTCAACCCTACAAAGATATACAAATATTATTAATATCGTAATAAAAAATATAAAATAAATTAACTCTTTAATTTTTACGATAAAAAATCAGGAAAACATATCTTTTACTTTCTCAAAAAATGATTTATCTGAATTGGACGGATTAGGTTTAAAATGGTCATCATCTTTCATTTGTTCGAAAAAAGTTTTCTGTTCTTTAGACAACTCTTTCGGCGTCCATATATTAATATGAACTAACAAATCTCCTTTACCATAACTATTTAAGCTAGTCAATCCTTTTCCGCGTAAGCGCAATATTTTACCCGATTGTGTTCCTCTATCAATTTTAATTCTAACTTTACCTGTTAAGGTGTCTATTTCTTTATTTGAACCGAGTACAGCATCAGGAAAACTTATATACATATCATAATGCAGATTATTTCCTTCACGCGTTAACTTATCATGCGGTTTCTCTTGAATTACTACCAGTAGATCTCCAGAAATACTGTTTCCTGGTGCCTCATTACCTTTACCGGTAACTTTTAACTGAACACCATCTACAACCCCAGGCGGAATTTTAATAGAAACTTTTTCCTCCTTAGTTATTAATCCTTGTGCATTGGCTCCACTTGGTCTATTATCAATAATTTCACCTGCACCATGACAAGTCGGACATGTAGTTGCGGTTTGCATACGTCCTAAAATAGTATTCTGAATTCTAGTAACTTGACCTTGACCATTACAAGATGTACATGTTTTATAAGTAACTCCTTTGGCTTTTACCAAGCGTTTTACTACTACATTCTTTTCAACTCCATTTAAAATTTCTTCAAGAGTTAGCTTTACTCGAATTCGAAGATCACTTCCTTTTACTCTCGCACGACCTCTACTACCTCCAAATCCTCCGCCTCCGAAAGCACCACCAAAAATATCACCAAATTGGCTAAAAATATCTTCCATGTTCATTCCTCCAGCTCCTCCAAATCCACCCGCTCCAGCACCTTCAAAAGCCGCATGACCATATTGATCATATCGTGCCTTTTTCTCAGGATTATTCAACACCTCATAGGCTTCTGCAGCCTTCTTGAATTTTTCTTCTGCTGCTTTATTATCAGGATTTTTATCCGGATGGTACTTTATAGCCTTTTTACGATACGCTTTTTTAATCTCAGCAGCTGTAGCATTTTTATCAACTTTGAGTATTTCGTAATAATCTTCTTTCATACTTTTTCTATTGTCCGATAACTACTTTAGGAAAACGAATAATTCTATCGCCTAATTTATAGCCTTTCTCAATTACATCAATAATTTTTCCTTTTAACTTATCAGAAGGTGCCGGAATTTGTGTTATTGCCTCATGCACCTCAGCATCAAAAACTTCACCTTGTTTTACTTCAATTTGAGATAGCCCTTGCTGTGTAAGAATTGAATTTAATTTATTATTAATGAGCTCCATACCCTTTAATACATTTTTATCCTTTACTTTTTTGATCTCTGCTAAACCTCTATCAAAATCATCTAAAATTGGTAATAAAACTGTCATTAATTCCTGATTGGCAGTTTTAAACAATTCTATTCTTTCTTTCGATGTTCTTTTTTTATAGTTTTCAAACTCAGCGAACAAGCGTAAATATTTATCCTTTTCCTGTTGTAATAACTCCTCAGAAGTAGGTTCTACCTCTACTTCTTCAACTTTTTCTTCAACGACATCTTGTTCAATATCTTCAATATCTTCTTTTTTTATGTTTTCTTTCTTACTCATTTAATTGAATATTTAATGTTTTATTTTAATTAGCAAAAGTACTGCCAACCTCATGTTAATGCCAAAATGACACCTTTTTTGATTTACGATTTGGTAAAATATGGATATCTATTTTAATTGGAGAAAACTATAATAGTAATTAAATAACTTCTATCAATTTATAAGTAAGGTTATTAAAATTATAAATAAATGAAATTATAAATTAATCTACTCTTATTATTTTAGCTCCAATGGCTTGTAGTCGTTCGTCAATTCGTTCGTACCCTCTATCAATTTGTTCTATATTATGTATTGTAGAAGTTCCTCTAGCAGAAAGGGCTGCTATCAATAAAGAAACACCCGCTCTAATATCTGGCGATGTCATTGTCGTTGCTTTCAATTGTGACTGAAAATCATGACCAATAACTGTAGCTCTGTGGGGATCACATAAAATTATTTTAGCACCCATATCAATTATCTTATCTACAAAAAACAAACGACTTTCGAACATTTTTTGGTGTATTAAAACACTTCCTCTTGCTTGAGTGGCAACCACTAATACAATACTCAATAAATCTGGTGTAAACCCGGGCCAAGGCGCATCTGAAACGGTTAAGATAGAATCATCAATGTAATTTTGAATCTCATAACCATTTTTATGTTCAGGAATATGTATATCATCCCCTTTTTGTTCAACCGTAATTCCTAATTTTCTAAATACATTGGGTATTTGTCCTAAATCATTCCAACTTACATTCTTAATAGTTAATTCACTTCTAGTTATTGCAGCCAATCCGATCCAACTGCCAATTTCAATCATATCGGGTAACATAGTATGCTCTGTACCTCCTAAAGCATCGACTCCTTTTATATATAACTTGTTAGAACCAATACCTGTTATTTTAGCTCCCATTCTATTGAGCATTTTACAAAGTTGCTGTAAATATGGCTCACAAGCGGCATTATAAATTGTCGTTTCACCTTCAGCTAATACAGCCGCCATGACAATGTTAGCAGTACCTGTAACAGACGCCTCATCAAGTAACATATAAGTGCCCTTAAGTCTATCTGATTCTACTCCATAAAAATGATCTTCCTTATTATAACGAAAAGTAGCACCTAAGTTTATAAATCCTTCAAAATGAGTATCTAAACGTCGTCTTCCAATTTTATCACCCCCAGGTTTAGGGATATAACCTTTACCAAAACGAGCTAATAATGGGCCAACTAGCATGATTGAACCTCTTAGTCCTCTACCTTCTTCTTTAAACTGTTCTGATTCTAAATATCCAAGGTTAACATCATCTGCTTGAAACGTGAATGACCCAGGTTTATTTTTTTGAATTTTTACTCCTAAATTTTCTAAAAGATTAATGAGTTTATTTACATCTCTAATATCTGGTATGTTAGAAATAGTAACTTTTTCTGGAGTTAATAAAACAGCACATAGTATCTGTAATGCTTCATTTTTAGCTCCTTGAGGAGTGATCTCACCTTTTAGCTGATGACCTCCTTCTATTTTAAATGTAGCCATATGGTTAATTAATAGTTGGTATACTTACCGCCTTCTATAATTTTTATTTGATTTGTTCGACTTACTTTTATGTTTACTGCTTGCACCTCCACTACTATGCTTACCTCCTGGTTTTTTTCTGAGTAAATTTTTAATTTCCGATAAGGTTTCATCTTCAGTAGTAAGGTTTATCTTACCATCAGAAAGCTCTTTTAGATGTTTAAAAATAATGGCATCTTCAACAGTATCTTTATTCCAATTTAGGTAACATTTTTTCATGTGATTAGCAATAGTATACATGAGGGCATCTTTAAGTTCTCCATCTTCCCATGTCAATGCCTTATCTATCATTATTTGAATATTATTACCATAAAACTTATATTTTGAAGCTGACTTAGGGTATCCTAATCCTTCTGGTTTTGCTGATAATTCTTCTTTGGAAGGCTGAGGGTAAGGTGAATCTGCTTCTAATTTAAAATCAGACATGATAAATAGCTGATCCCATAATTTATGCTTAAAGTCAGGCACATCACGTAAATGCGGCTGTAAATTACCCATCACATCTACAATAGCACTTGCCATTTTATTGCGTTCTTCACTATTTTCTAAGCTTACACAGTGGTTTACTAATTTTTGTAAGTGTCTACCATATTCAGGTATAATTAAATGTTCTCTTTCTGAATTGTACTCTAAATCAAACTCCATCATTATTTATTTAAATATATAAGGGCAAAGAAACAACTATATTTACACAATACCAATTAAACATAATCATTCAATTTAAAATTTTAAGTTTTGCAAACTGCAGTAATAATTTTTTTGTTCCTACAGAATTAAATTTTATTTCAGCCTTTTTATTTGAACCTGTTCCTTCTAACTTTAAAACTTCCCCTTTTCCAAATTTACCATGCTCAACTATATTACCGACCACAATTTTACTATCGAATAAGTTAGTGCTTACATTCGTTACTTTTTTCAAGTTCTTAGGCGTACTCATTTGTACTGTTTTTGGTTTTACTTTGGGTTTCGGTTTGTACGGATTTTTAGTTTGAGGCTTTTTAAATCGTATGGCATCTTGAGGCACACTTCCAAAAATGTCTTCATTGATAAATTTATTAATTTGCGGAGATACTTTGGGAGCTAAATGTTCAATAAAATTTTCATCAATTTCTTCTAAAAACCTACTGGGTTCACAATCTATTAATTTACCCCAACGATAGCGTGAATAAGCATAGGTCAAATAGGCTTGTTTTTCAGCTCTCGTCAAAGCAACATAAAATAATCTACGTTCTTCTTCTAATTCACTACGTGTATTCATGCTCATAGCGGAAGGAAACAAATTTTCTTCTAAGCCAACTACATATACATATTGAAACTCTAAGCCTTTTGCTAAATGGATAGTCATTAAAGAAACACTATCCTTATCATTGCTTTTTTCATTATCTAAATCGGTTGCCAATGCAACATCCTCTAAAAAAAAAGCTAATGACGCATCTTCTTCTTTCACTTTTTGTTCTTCAATAAAATCTTTTATTCCGTTAAGAAGTTCTTGAATATTTTCTACTCTACTAATGGCTTCAGGAGCTGCATCTTTTTCTAACTCTTTAATCACCTTAGTTTTCTTTATAACATGGTCTGCAACTTCAAAAGCATTTTTTGTTTGTGCTTCAATTTGAAAACTCTTAATCATGGTGACAAAATCGTGCAACTTACTTTTTGTACCTGAATTTATCTTTAAATCAATTTTATCAAGATTTTCTAATACTTCAAAAATTGACTTCTTATAATGATTCGCAGCGACAGTTAATTTTTCAATGGTAGTTTGACCAATACCTCTTGTCGGATAATTGATCACTCTTTTTAATGCTTCTTCGTCATTAGGATTGACCAATAATCGTAAATAAGATAATACATCTTTAATTTCTTTACGTTGATAGAATGACAAACCACCATAAATTCTATAGGCTATATCTTTTTTGCGCAAAGCATCTTCAATAGCTCTTGATTGCGCATTGGTTCTATATAAAACTGCAAATTCATTATTTTTTAATTGCAAATTCATTTTATTATCAAAAATTGAATTCGCAACAAAGCGTCCTTCTTCACCATCAGATAAAGTCCGCATTATTTTTACTTTTTCGCCACTCGTATTAGCTGTCCATATTTCCTTATCGAGTTTTGTTTTATTTTTTTCAATAACACTATTAGCTGCCTGAACGATATTACTTGTCGAACGATAATTTTGTTCTAATTTAAAGGTTTTTACTTCATCATAATCTCTTTGAAAATTAAGGATATTCTGAATATTTGCACCTCTAAATGCATAAATACTTTGTGAATCATCACCCACTACACAAATATTTTGAAATCTGTCTGCTAAGGCTTTCACAATTAAATATTGCGAATGATTGGTATCTTGATACTCATCAACCAAAATATATCTAAATCGATCTTGGTATTTTGCTAAAACTTCCGGAAAACGTGTTAATAACTCATTAGTTCTCAGTAATAAGTCATCAAAATCCATTGCTCCAGCTTTAAAACAACGCTCAACATATTGATTATAAATCTCACCTATTTTAGGCCGGTTTGCCATTTTATCAGCCTCTACTAAATCTGAATTTCCATAATATGCCTTTACAGTAATCAAGCTATTTTTAAAAGAGGATATACGACTCAATACTTGTTTTGGTTTATACCTGTCTTTCTCCAATTGCATTTCTTTGATAATTGAAGTCAGTAAACGAACTGAATCTTGAGTATCGTAAATTGTAAAGTTTGAAGGATACCCTAATTTATTTGCTTCTGAACGTAAAATTCTTGCAAATACAGAGTGAAAAGTGCCCATCCATAAATTTTTGGCTTCGCTTTCACCTACCATTGAAGCAATTCTCTTTTTCATTTCACGAGCTGCCTTATTGGTAAAAGTCAATGCTAAAATACTAAAAGCATCAACATTTTGATTCATTAAATGAGCTATTCTATAGGTTAAAACCCTCGTTTTACCAGAACCTGCACCTGCAATAATAAGCATTGGCCCATCCTTATGTAAGACGGCCTCTTTCTGAACTTCATTTAATTGATCTAAGTAATTATTCACTAACAAATTTTTAGAATTCCAAATGTACAATGTGCATTGTATTCAAACAATTATTTTATTTATTATTTATCATTAGTGTCCGATAAAAGTATGATTATTTCTAAAATCACACTTCCAAGTCAATAAAACCGTTTAAAATTATACTTTTCTTAGTTAGCATGGTGTCTAGCTAAAAAGTTTGAGTTGCATAT
>Ga0209633_10000114_pt1 | contig 93083 bp, 79 predicted proteins | sample Cruoilmetagenom1_FD_187290 | JGI IMG/M metagenome (GOLD analysis project Ga0209633, IMG submission 187290) | Oil polluted marine microbial communities from Coal Oil Point, Santa Barbara, California, USA - Sample 1 (SPAdes) (version 2) | ecosystem: Environmental > Aquatic > Marine > Oil seeps ... | reverse complement strand
TGGTAGGCGCACGGGGACTCGAACCCCGGACCCGCTGATTAAGAGTCAGCTGCTCTACCAACTGAGCTATGCGCCTGAAATGGGTGGACAGGACGTGTACGCCCTTCACGCCTCTCCAATATCACTCTCGATGCGACCCTGTCCAGCAAGCTGAAAGTCCGGTCAGATAATACCGATCTCATGGCGCCGGAACTGAGTCCTGCGATGCACATGGGCATTCAGGACGAGACCGAAGCCAAACATCAGCGTGATCATCGAGGTGCCGCCATATGAAACGAGCGGCAGCGGAACACCCACCACCGGCACCAGCCCCATCACCATCGCCACATTGATGAAGACATAGACAAACAGGGTGATACCGACACCCGCCGCGACAAGCCGCGCAAACTGGCTGCGGCAGCGTAGTGCCATATAAACGACAGACAAAAGGACCAGCAGATAGATGATGAGCAGGCTCATGGAGCCGACGAAACCCATTTCCTCCGCGAACATCGTGAAAATGAAATCGGTGTGCTTCTCGGGCAGGAAATTGAGCTGGCTTTGTGTTCCCTGCATGTAACCCTTGCCTGTGACACCGCCAGAGCCGAGTGCGATCTTGGACTGCAGGATGTGATATCCCGCGCCCAGCGGATCCTTGCCAGGATCAATAAATGTCAGCACTCGCGCTTTCTGATAGTCGTGCAAAAGGTTCCAGACGAAAGGAACTGCTGCGAGCACGCCTACGATCCCGAAAACAAAATAGATCCAGCTGGCACCAGCCAGAAACAGCAATCCACCACCAACCGCGGCAAACAGCACCGCGGTTCCCAAATCCGGCTGCAGCACCACCAATGCCACCGGAACGGCGATCATGGCGACGGGCGTCAGAAGCGCCAACGGATTTGACACATATTTGGCTGGCAACCACTCATAGTAACGAGCAAGCGCCAGAACGAGCGCCACCTTCATGAGCTCCGCAGGCTGAAAACTGACGCTGCCGAACTGGAGCCAGCGTTTGGCCCCCCCAGACTCAACGCCGAGGATGGGCACGGCCACAAGCAGAACCAGCGCCACAACATAAACCGGGTATGCAAGCCGAACCCAAACTTTTATATCGGTGAGTGCGACAGCGAACAGCAGTCCAAGTCCAAGACAGTACCGGATTACATGGGTTTCGGCCCATGGATCGAACGATCCACCCGCAACTGAATAGAGAGCTGCCGCGCCGACGCACGCCAGACATGAAATGAGCAGAACGAACACCCAGTTAAAGGAGAGCAGCTTCTCACCAAAACTCAGACGGGGTGCTTCGAGAGGTCCAGCAAACATATCAGCCTTCTCCCCCGCCACGGTTACCGCCGGCCGTCTTGCGCACTGCGTCGCGTGCGACATAGGTCGGCTTTGATACTGGATCGCGCTCCATAAGCGCGGTCATGATATCGCGGACAACGGGCGAAGCCGCGCGTGATCCGCTTCCCCCATGCTCGACGATAGCCGCAACCGCGTAGCGCGGATTGTCTGCCGGTGCATAGCCGACAAAGAGCCCGTGGTCGCGTTGTTCCCATTTCAGGGAACTGCTCTTGCGTCCGCTCGATGCAGTGTGCACCTGCGAGGTGCCGGTCTTGCCGGCCATCTCAACTCCTGCGATCGGGATGCGCGCCCTGCCCGCGGTGCCGCCTCCCTCATTGACAACGGCCCACATGCCCTCGCGCACGACATCGAGATGTTCCTGTTTGATATCGAGCGGCTTGGCCGGTTTGACTTCTTCATCCGCGAAGGGGCGAACGATACGCGGCATCACTTCGCGTCCGGTGGCAATCCGCGCGGTCATTACCGCAAGCTGCAATGGCGTCGTCAGCACGAAACCCTGACCGATACCGGCAATAATCGTTTCGCCGCCATACCAGGGCTTGCCGAGTGTTACACGCTTCCAACCCGGCGTCGGCATAACGCCTGGCTTCTGCAAAGGCAAACCGCAATCATAGGTCTGTCCAAGACCAAGCTTGTGCCCCATTGCAGAAAGTTTCGTAATGCCAATGCGTTGCGCCACATTGTAGAAGAAAACGTCACATGACTGCTTGATCGCCTTGCGGACGCGAACCGCGCCATGCCCGCCACGCTTCCAGCAACCGAAATAGGCTTTCGAATAGGAATAGCCGCCGTGGCAGCTGAATTTCGATTTCAGTGTTATGACTCCTGCCTCGAGCCCCGCAAGTGCTGTGACCATCTTGAAGGTTGAGCCCGGCGGATACTGGCCGCGTATGGTTCGATTGGTAAACGGATCATCCTCCGCATTTGCCATCGAATTCCATTCGCCATCCTTCAAACCGTAAATGATATCGTTGGGATCGAAACTCGGCGTTGAAGCCATTGCCAGGATTTCACCTGTGCGTACGTCAAGCGCGACGGCGGCGGCCCGGCGCTCGTCTTTCAGGCGCTCCATCGCTTTGTTCTGAATGTCGCGATCGATGGTCAGCACAAGCTCACGCCCGGGCTGACTGGCATGCGTTTCAAGCTTGCGGATGGCGTGTCCGCGCGCATCCACTTCGAGCTTTATGACTCCGGCCTTGCCGCGAAGCTTCGGTTCAAAACCTTTTTCCACACCGGTTTTGCCAACACGGAAACCCGGCAAACGGGTCACCGGGTGCTCATTCACTTCGACTTTGTCGGCGGCACCCACATAACCCACGATGTGCGCCATATCGTGCCCCCCATGGTACTGGCGCACCGAAAGAATATCGGTTCGAACACCAGGCAGACCCGGGGACATCACATTGATTTGTGCGAATTTCTGCCAGCTCAGAGTGTCATCGACGACAATCGGGATATAGGGGCTCTGTTTGCGGGCAAGCCGAAGTATGCGGGTTCGTACGTTCTGGGAGATATCGATGATACGGCCAAGGCGCTTTAGTGAGTCTGAAAGGTCCTTGGACAATTCAGGCACAACAAACACGCGCATTCGGTCAATGTTCGATGCAACAGGTTCGCCAAACCGGTCGAAGATCAAGCCCCTGCTGGGTGCAAGCAACTGGATGTTGATGCGATTTTCGTCCGCCAGCAAACGGTACTTCGGTGCCTCGACAACCTGCAACTGGCGCAAGCGCCAGCCAAGCAGCCCGAACAGGCCCAGCTGCCCCGCCCCAAGCATAAGGACGCGACGGGTGAACCTCCCATTCCTGATCTTCAAATCGCTGGACCCGGACATCGCTCACCGCCGCCTTGCAAAAATCGCCATGTTCGTCAAACCAAGCGAATGGCGCATGGGCCAGGCGATAATCGGGAACAGGAAAATTGCGGTAGCGCTCGCAATCACCATGGGTTGCCAATCGATGATCCGAACGAAATAGAGTGATGCGAGCGCCCACCCGGCAACGGATACGGCAATGGCAGTTCCGGCGAACGCAACCCAGAGTCCACCGAATTCTCGCGGTGCGCTGCGGTCGCGATAGAGCCTCGCGAGTGTATGGGTCAGCAGAAAAATTGCGGCCCAGTAGCCAAGCGGTCCGGCGGTCAGGATGTCCATGACCAGACCGCCAGCAAAAACCGATAAACTTGGCAGTTCAAACCCACGCTGCACCGTGAGTATGAAGACGAGGATGATCAGCAGGAGCGGAAGAATGAAACTTGCCGTTTCAGGCAACGCCCAAGGCACCGCAGCGATAACAACTGCGACAAGAAGAACGAGGCTAGGCAGGATTTTTCTGGTCAAACGCAATCACTTCCTGACGCTCGCTTCAGCGGGCGTGCACCCGACTTTTTGCTTTAACGTGTTTGTTCCGCAGACTTGCCGCAGCTTTGTTCGGTGCGCCTCTATCTCGTTTAGACAAAACAGGCACCCTTGGGGCAGGTCCAGTGTTCTGATTGGCGACAACTGGAGAATCGTAAAACAGCACGCTCACATATTCCAGTTCACCGAGCGTGGCGTGCGTACGCACCCGGTATTTCTTGCTCGATCCGGCAATAGCTCCGATCTGCAATCCGCGTGGCAGCATTCCGCCGTGGCCTGACGTCGAGACCGTGTCACCCTTGAATACCGGGGCGCTGTCCGGCAGAAACTCCAGCCTTGGCTGATCGGCGTTGTCACCCACAAGAACCGCACGAATGGCCGCTGGACCAACAACGACTGGAATGCGGCTATTCAGGTCGTTGATCAGGATAACCCGCGCGGCAGTATCACCGGAGTGCACGACGCGGCCGACGAATCCATCACCGTTTATGACAGCATATCCGTTGCGGATACCCTGCTTGCGTCCCAGGTTGATGAGTACGCTCTTCGCGAACGGCCCGCGCGCGTCAGCGATAACATGGCCGCTCGCAAATTTCAGTGCCGTTTCCTCAACCGCATTCAAAAGCGCATTCATGTGCTCCAGCCGCCGCTCAAGACGCTGCGCCCGCAACTCCCACGCTCTCAGTGTCTGGTTCTCTTCCTTGAGGCGGTCGAGCTCTTCAAACAAGTCGAGATAATCGACGAGTTGCTCCTTGCTGCGCCGAGCGTAGATAGCTGGTTGCGATGCTGCGTGCAGGACGGGTGAAATCAGTTCAGTAAACAGTCCGCGAACTTCCCGGATATGATCGTTTTCAAGACGGCTGAAAACAAGAAGAACGAGACTCGCAAAATACAGCGCGAAAAGCAGCCAGCCGCCCATCGATGGCTTCTTGCGGCTCTGACTTGAGTATGCGGTTCTCCCGTTACGCATGAACGCTCACTCGAAAATACTGAAGCTCCGTTCTCTGGAACCGGCGCCTTCGGAGTGGCCGAGAGACGCCTGTGGTAAATCAATTGATCGCGACCCCTCCTGCCTCAAAAAAAGGACGTCGGTACTATTGTACGTGTGCCAGCAGATCTTTCAGATCTTCTGCGTTCTCCAGCGCTTGTCCGGTGCCAATTGCAACGCACTGCAAAGGATCTTCTGCAACGATGTATTTGACCCCCGTATCACGCGAGAGCTTGGTATCGATCTTGTCCAGCAGCGCACCGCCGCCAGTGAGGTAAATTCCATCCTCATAAATGTCGGCTGCCAATTCCGGTTCAATCTGTTCAAGAGCAAGGCTGACACCATCGGCGATGCGCGCGAGCGGCAGTGACAGTGCCTCCGCGATATCTGTAGGAGCAAGCGTGATTTCGCTAGGTATCCCTTTTTTCAGATCGCGTCCCTTGATGTGAATATCGATAACTTTTCCGTTGGCTCGGGCAATGGCCGTGCCTGTCTCGATCTTGATTTTTTCCGCGCTGTTCTGCCCAATCAGCAAGTTGTGATGCTGGCGGATATGGCTGACGATTGCATCGTCAAACGAGTTTCCCGCCGTCCGGATGGAGCGCGAATAGATCACACCGCCAAGGGAAACCACGGCAATGTCCGTGGTGCCGCCACCAATGTCGACGACCATCGCCCCGCGCGGCGCGGATACCGGCAGTCCAACACCAATCGCCGCAGCGACCGGTTCCTGAATAAGAAAGACTTTGCGCGCACCCGCAGAAAGCGCCGCTTCCTGAACGGCACGGCGTTCGACCGGCGTTGCGTCAGCCGGAACACAAATCATGACTTTCGGTCTTGTTAACGTCCTGCGGTTGTGCACAAGGCGGATGAAATGCTTGATCATTTCTTCCGCAGCGACGAAATCCGCAATCACACCGTCACGCATCGGCTGGACCGTCTGGACCGTTTCCGGGGTCCGGCCAAGCATATTCTTCGCTTCATGGCCGACGGCAATGACTCTTGGGGTGCTCTGATCCGTGTTGAATGCAACGACGGAGGGTTCGTCCAAAACGACGCCTCGGCCCGGCACGAAAACAAGCGTGTTTGCAGTGCCCAGGTCGATGGCCATGTCGTTCGAAAATATGCCGACGAGACCAGAAAACATCGGGATATGCGCCTCCCGTTACGCCACATGATACGCGAGCACTTGCGGACAACCCTGATGGCGCGTAGGTCATCCGCGCCCCCCACTTCGGTCCCGCATCTGCTCAGGAACTGCAGGCATCTTGAGCCATTTTCTCAGCTTGGGCAATGGAACATGCCCAGATTCACCCTCCCCAACGACAATTAAGGTTGATACGCGAAAGTTGACGCGGCTCGATTGTATTATGGTGGCGTATCAATCGGTCGAGCTATAGCCCCGCAGACAAATGAAAAACGGCCGGAGCAGATGCTCCGGCCGCCAGCAAATGTGTAGCGAATTCGCCCATGCAAAATTCTTCAGCTAAGAAGCCATCATGCTCTTGGGCGCTGTCTTTTTACGCTTAACCCGCAGCTTGTTGAGCGCGCTGACATAGGCACGAGCGGAGGCAACCATCGTGTCCGTATCCGCCCCGCGCCCGGTAACCGTCTTGCCGGCTTCCTCAAGCCGCACACTTACCTCGGCCTGAGCATCGGTTCCTTCCGTCACGGCATGCACCTGATAAAGCGGCAACCGTGCCTCGTGTGGGACAATATCCTTGATGGCATTGAAGATGGCATCGACCGGGCCATCACCACCTGCTTCACGGGTGTGTTGTGTACCGTCAACATTGAGAGTGATGGTGGCCTTCTGCGGCCCACCAGTTCCGGCGATAACGGTCAGAGCAACGACCTTGATGCGGTCATCGGCGCTGGCCATCTCGTCATCAACCAGCGCTTCAATATCCTCATCAAAGACATGCTTTTTCTTGTCGGCCAAATCCTTGAAGCGAACGAACGCATCTTCAAACGCGTTCTCCCCGAGCTCGTAGCCCATTTCCTTCAGTTTCTCGCGAAATGCGTGCCGCCCGGAATGCTTGCCCATGACGAGCGAAGATTCTTTCAGCCCGACACTTTCTGGCGTCATGATCTCATACGTCTGATTGTTCTTCAGCATGCCGTCCTGATGGATGCCGGATTCATGGGCGAAGGCGTTTTTGCCGACGATTGCCTTGTTGTACTGCACCGGAAACGCGGTCACACCCGCCACAAGCTTGGAAGCACGCGTGATCATTTCGGGATCAACGTCATTCCAGTGCGGGATAACATCATTGCGAACATTCTTGGCCATGATGATTTCTTCAAGTGCCGCATTGCCGGCGCGTTCACCGATTCCGTTGATCGTGCATTCTATCTGCCGTGCCCCGGCGCGTACGCCTGCCAACGAATTGGCGACCGCCAGGCCGAGATCATTGTGACAGTGAGTTGAGAAAATCACGTTGTCGCCGCCAGGCACCTTCTCGATCAGCATCCTGATCAGGTCATGATATTCGTCCGGCACCGAGTAACCGACAGTGTCGGGAATATTGATCGTCGTCGCGCCCGCCTTGATTGCTGCCTCGACACACCTGCACAAGAAGTCGTGCTCAGTACGTGTCGCATCTTCCGCTGACCATTCCACGTCATCGGTGTAGGTCCGCGCTCGTTGCACACTTGACGTGACAGCATCGAGGACCGCCGAAGATTCCATCTGGAGCTTGTATTTCATATGCACGGGGCTCGTGGATATGAAGGTATGGACACGCGGGCGTTTGGCATGTTTCACGGCTTCGCCGGCGCGGTCAATATCCTTGTTTCCCGCCCGCGCGAGACCCGCCACAACCGCATTCTTGGCCACCTTGGCAATCTCTGAGACCGCCTCGAAGTCGCCATTCGATGCAATTGGAAAGCCGGCCTCGATAACATCAACGCCCATTTCGTCGAGCATCTCGGCGACCTGAAGTTTTTCTTCCAATGTCATGGAGGCGCCTGGCGACTGTTCGCCATCACGCAACGTCGTATCAAATATGATGACGCGATCTTCGGCCTTGCCTTTGGCCTTGGTCGGCTTGGATTTCCTTTTCGAAGTCATTTTTCCGGTCCTGTAATTTCGCCGGGTCCATATCAAACGGACGCTCGGCTTTCCTATCGGTTCAGCTTTTAGAAGAATGTCTCCCCTGAGGACCCGTCCAGCGCATGCCGGACTGTCGGAGCTCAGGGGCTCATAAGGAGAAGCTGGCCGATTAGGAGGCCGGTGACGAGAAGCAGCAGCGCAGCCTGAATTGCCGCATCGTTCTTGCGGTTCAGTCTGGCGGCTTTTGCCAAAGGCCGGTTTGCCTTGCGCTGTCTCATCATTTTCACTCGCCCGATCAATCGGGCCCGGGCGCATCGTAATGCTCAAACAAGTAAAGCATTCACTTCTTAACGCCCCATTAACCAAAACAAGATGCGTGAAATCTAGTGTGCCCTGCCCCTGAGCGCAAGTCCAATACACCCATCGACTGGGGATCAGTCTGAGATCGCGCCTTCCATAACCGGAACAGCGTGGCCGCCGATGCGCACTTTCGTCAACTTGCCGCCTTCCATCTCGATCTCCTGAAAGATGTTGCTGACGCGCCCCATTTCGTATCCCTGCTCAACAATGCCGGAATGAACCCCGTCAGGAAGAGTATCGAACCTGGCAATCGCGCCCGCGAACGCGGCCGCGGCAGCTCCTGTTGCCGGATCCTCGGGTACGCCCATTGTGGGCGCGAACATACGCGCGTGAAATGCAGCATCCTGGTGCACGCTCTGTCGGCAGTAGAGAAAGGCGTTCGGATGGTCGTGGTCTCCAAAGGCCTCGCGCCAATGCTGAAGCTGAGGTCCAGCCCGGCCGATAACCTCCAAATTCGCCACCGGCACGAACGTGAATGGAACACCCGATGAAAACCGTGTCGGAGCGTGGTTTTCAAAACCGATTTCATTGGGCGCCAACCCAAGTGCGGCCGCCAATCGGTCATTCGGGCTGGCTGCCCCCTGTTCTTCGGGAAGGACTGGCACATCGAATTCCGCAAAGGGAGCCACACCAGGCTTAAGACGCACGCCAACGCGCACCGGCCCAACTCCCTCTTCGAGGACAATGATTGCATCTTCTTCATGGTCTGAACCGCCGAACTTCTGGAGGGCAAGGTGAATGGCAGTGCCGACCGTCGGGTGCCCGGCAAACGGCAGCTCTCTTCCGGGGGTAAAGATACGCAGCTTCGCACTGTGCGCCGGATTATCCGGCGGCAGCACAAACACAGTCTCGGACAGATTAAACTCCCTAGCAATGCGCTGCATTTCGTCACCGTCGAGCCCGGCGGCATCGGGAATAACCGCTAGAGGATTTCCAGTGAAGCGTGTGTCGGTGAAGACATCAAGCGTATGAAATGGTCTCGGCATGGCTTTCTCCTGAGGCTGCGCGACCATACTCAAATCGTGAGAGGAGACAACAAAAGAGCGCACACGCACCCAACGCGGATATGCGTGCAATCAACCAAGAGAGAAAGGGAAACGCCTAGCGGGCGGTATTCCAAAGCTTGACCGCGCCTGAGTACAGCGCGCCGCCGATGACGCAAGGCGCGGCAATTCCGGCAACGCCTGAGGCACTGGCAACAACACAACCCGTGGCAATGGCGACCGACCCGGCATAACTTGTGCGCGTCCATTCCGCATCGCCTGGGTGCTTGGCCTTTATTTTTTCGATCGCCGCTTTCGCTTCCTTATGTACGCGATCAGCGTCATAGGTTTCGGCCGCTGCAATCACTTCTTTCAGCGGCGCAACCACCTCGGGCGGTTGGTATTTGATTTCCATCTTGTACAATCCGAGGAGACCGCGATCCCGTTCAGCATTGGCGGTGAGCGTCCACTTGGCCATGTTGCCGGCCGTAATCTTTCGCACGGCATCCTTGCCTTCTTCGCTGTTAAACGCGGCGCGGAATTTGGCCCAGGAGAATTTTTTCGAACCGCGAATATCGTTGGACCAGGGCAGCGCGGATATGATCCTCAAGACCGGTGCATTGGAACCTGTGGCCGCGTAATAGCCCCATAAGGAGTCGATCACAAATGCGCCTTCATCAACACCAAGCTCGTCAAGTGTCTTCTCCTTACCGGAGATGTAGTCGTTAATCAGCGGCTTGCGCAGAGCCATGCGTTTTTCAAATTTGGACATGAGCGCCGGCCAATCAGGCAGGCCGGAATAGGCGATGGCGCGGATGATGATGCCCTGTTCCTTGGCAGGCATGGGGAACATCTGGGTAACAAGCTTTGAGGCCTGCTTTTGGTTGGAGCCCAGCACACCGGCAATAAACCCGATCAGCAGCCCGGCTTTTTCCTGGTCTTTAAACAGTCCCAACCCATGCATGGCCTTGACCGCTGCTGGAACAGCGTTCGGCTGAGGATGCTTGCGATAATCATTGATCCATTGCAGCAGACGGTCGGTATTCGCGAACCGTGCGTCATACGCATGCACCGGTACCGAAACCGTCAAAAACAAAATTGCAAATACCACGGTGGCCAAGGAACGCATTAATATCTCCCCGTACACCCCCCACCCCCGACAAAAATCGGGCAAACGGACCGCTCATTCTTGGTTTTTTCAGGATATTGAGGCGGTTACCGTTGCGGCATGGCTAAAGGAGCCAGATATTGATGTCAATTTAGTGACGATCTCATACGCAGTTATGGTTAACGCGCATGCCCCTTTTTGCGCTTTCTCAATTCCGCCGGATTGAAACGGCAAGCTGCATGGGTCAGGCGGAACCGCCCGCCCCAATTGGAGTGAAGAAGATGACCCGTAAAGCTATTTTGGTTGCCGCGATGGTCACGCTTTTTGCCGGCCCCGCGTTCGCATCTAGTTGTCCCAAGCACATGGCAGCGATTGACGCGGCCCTGCCCAGCGCCCAACTCAGCGCAGCCGATAAGTCCAAAGTCATGGATTTGCGCAAACAAGGCGAAGACCAGCACAAGGCCGGTGACCATTCATCGTCTGTGAATACGCTTGGTCAAGCCAAGAAAATCCTTGGCATAAATTAGCGTCACGCGGCACGAGACCCTGCAATTGCGGCGCGGGTTGCCCAACCCGCGCCATTTTTTTTCCCCCTTTCGGGCAACAAGCAACCACCTTTGACCGCTAGCGTCCGGCGAGAAGTGCAGGTGCGACAGATAAGGAACTGCTGCGCCGTTCACGAGGCAGAAGTAAGTGGAGTTTGATAAATGACGGGGAAATTACTGGGGCGCCTGGCCATTGTGTTGGCTGGGTTTGTTTTTGCGCTCACTGGCGGACCTGCAAACGCGGCTGACTTGGGTGGAAAAGTACCACCACCTGAACCCATCCCGATTGACATCGGCAATGACTGGGCCGGCCTCTATTTCGGCGGCCATCTCGGCGGCGTCATCGACGGAGACGAGGATGTCGTTGGCGGCCTGCAGTTGGGAAACAACTGGCAACGCGGAAATTTTGTGTTCGGCGCGGAAGGCGACATCAGCTTCGCCGATGAAACCTTCGGCACCGTCCGGGGCCGGTTAGGTGTCGCTAACCGAAAATGGTTGATTTATGGCACCGGTGGCGTGGCAATTGATGATTCCGATACCGGCTACGTCGCGGGTGGCGGTATCGAATACAAAATCGCCTCGCATATGAGCATGGGCGTTGACGCGCTCTACTATGACATTGACGACGATTTTACAGTCGTGCGCGGACGGCTCAGCTGGCATTTTGGTGGCGGCGGCCGGTAACGAGTTTTATCTATACCCTCACGGGTGGGGCAAACCGAATGGGCAAGACGCGGAGTGAAACCACTCCGCGTCTCTTTTTTTACCCGCTGCTTGCCTGAACAGTCCCTCCATAATCGCACTGAAACAACTTCCGCAATGAATCCTCCCGTGTTACCCCGGCACACCGCACGGGCGCGCAGCCAGATATCATCCGTTGCCACGCTCTCCGCGCGTTGGAACGAGGGCTGCCGCGTTGCTCAATCTCAATCCTCAAACGCTCAAAGGCGATGTATTTGGCGGGTTAACGGCGGCGGTCGTTGCATTACCGCTCGCTCTCGCTTTCGGCGTGGCATCCGGCGCAGGTGCAATCGCGGGACTGTATGGCGCAATCGCCGTCGGATTCTTTGCGGCTGTATTCGGCGGAACGCCTGCGCAGGTTTCCGGTCCCACAGGACCGATGACGGTCGTCATGGGCGGCATTGTCGCAATGCACGCCGATACCCTGCCGGAAGCCTTCAGCATCGTTTTTCTTGGCGGTGCGCTTCAGGTCGTTTTCGGCCTCATCCGGGTTGGCCGCTACGTATCCTATACGCCCTATTCGGTCGTCTCCGGTTTCATGTCCGGAATCGGCGTCATCATAATACTCATTCAAATCCTGCCGCTCTTCGGACTATCCACCGCATCCGGGGGACCAATTGGCGCCATTTCTGCATGGCCGATGATCGCGGTGAGTATGGATGTCCAGGCGCTGGAAATTGGTTTGGTGTCCCTCGCCATCATGATCTTCTGGCCCAAAAAATTTCAGGCGCTACTCCCATCCCCGCTGGCCGCACTGATTGCGGGTACGCTTCTGGGTATTCTGGCGCTTCCTGCAGCGCCCGTCATCGGCACTGTGCCAACGGGTTTGCCGAAACTGGTCATGCCGGTGTTCAATCCAGCCGACCTTGTGCCCATCGTCAAGGCGGCCCTGATCTTGGCCTTGCTCGGCTCCATCGACAGCCTGCTCACCTCGCTTGTCGCCGACTCGATCACCCGCACTCGCCATAATTCGAACCGCGAACTTATCGGCCAGGGTATCGGCAACATGGTTGCGGGTTTGATCGGCGGTCTGCCAGGTGCAGGTGCTACGATGCGTACGGTCGTGAATGTACGGGCCGGCGGGCGCACACGCATGTCAGGTGCACTACACGCGCTGATCCTGCTGGCGCTCGTGCTGGGTTTGGGGCCACTTGCCGAACGCGTTCCTCACGCTGCCCTCGCCGGCATTCTGCTCAAGGTCGGTTGGGACATTATTGATTGGGGGTATCTGCGCCGGTTCAGGCGCGCGCCACGTGACAAATTCATTGTCATGTTGGTGACGCTTGTGCTGACCGTCTTCGTGGATCTTGTGACGGCGGTCGCCGTCGGCATTATTCTGGCGAGCTTCGTCACCGCGCGTTGGCAGGAGCAGGAACAACTACAGGGCATTACAACCCTTGCCCTGCCAACAGGGGACAACCCGCTGACCGAGGCAGAGCGCCGGGAACTCCGCAAGGCAAATGGCGACGTTGCGGTCGTGTTGCTGCGAGGTTCGTTCTCCTATGCGTCAGCGCGGGAGCTTGCTGCTCGCGTTGGTGCAGAGGCTTCCGGACACAAGGCCGTCATTTACGATTTCTCCAAAGCAGCCCATGTCGATACCAGTGCGGCGCTCGCCGTTGAGGAGTTGATCGAGCAAGCCCAGGAGGAGCAAGAGACGTGCTTCATTTCCGGATTAAGCGGGCCCGCCAAAACAACATTGCGTTCGCTCGGCGTGCTGGACGCTATTCCGGAAGACCAGCAGTTCGCAGAGCGTAAAGACGCGATCGAGGCCGCCGTCAAGTCAGCACTCGCCAAATAAAAAACGCCCAGGCAGTGCGCCCGGGCGTTGCAAATGAATTCCGGTGCTTGAGTTGGCTAGTTCTTGTCCTTGTCGACAAGTGCACCTTCGGAGATCCACGGCATCATACCGCGCAGTTGTGCACCAACCTCTTCGCACTGATGCTGATCAGCCGCCAGACGCATGGCCTTGAATGAGGTCTGATTGACTTTGTTTTCCAGCATCCAGTCTTTTGTGAACCGGCCGGTCTGGATGTCGGAAAGAATTTCTTTCATACGAACTTTGGTCTCGGCATTGATGACGCGTGGCCCCGACACATACTCACCAAACTCTGCCGTGTTCGAGATCGAATAGTTCATATTGGCGATACCGCCCTCGTAGATGAGGTCAACGATGAGCTTCATTTCGTGCAGGCATTCGAAATAAGCCATCTCCGGCGCATATCCTGCCTCAACAAGAGTTTCGAAGCCGGCGCGCATGAGTTCCACAGCGCCACCACACAGTACGGCCTGCTCGCCGAACAGGTCGGTCTCGCATTCTTCCCTGAACGTTGTCTCGATGATGCCGGCACGGCCGCCGCCGATCGCCGCCGCATAGGACAACGCCAGATCATGACCGTTTCCTGAGGGGTCTTGTGCGATGGCCATAAGACAAGGCAAACCCGCGCCGCGCACATATTCCGAACGCACGGTGTGGCCTGGGCCTTTCGGAGCACACATGAGGATGTCGAGATCGGCTCTTGGCATAATGAGATTGAAATGAACATTGAGACCGTGAGCAAAGAACAGTGCTGCACCTTTGGTCATGTTGTCGTGCAGGTGGTCAGTATAGATATCGGCCTGCAACTCGTCCGGAGTCAGCATCATCATGACGTCAGCCCATTTCGCGGCATCCGCGACTTCCATGACCTTGAGGCCCTCGCCTTCCGCCTTTTTGACCGAGCTTGAGTCCGACCTGAGCGCCACGACCACATCCTTGATGCCTGAATCGCGCAAATTCAGTGCATGCGCATGGCCCTGGCTGCCATAGCCAATAACGGCCACCTTCTTAGACTTGATGAGATTGAGATCGGCATCGCGATCGTAATACACGCGCATGTTACATGCCCCTTATTCGTTCTGAGTTTAAGTGTTTGAATTCAGTTGAGTGATCTTGGCTGTTATCTTTACATCGCTTCTTTGCCGCGGCCAATGGCGGCAATGCCCGTACGTGCCACTTCGACGAGGCCGAGCGGCTGCATGAGCGTGATAAACTGCTCGATCTTGTTAAGACGGCCTGTAATCTCGAATACGAAATGCTCTGTCGAAGCATCGATCACCTGAGCGCGGAAGGCTTCCGCGAGACGCAATGCCTCGACGCGCGCATCTCCCTTGCCGGCGACCTTGATCAGAGCAAGTTCCCGCTCCAGGGGATTTCCAGTACGCGACAGATCAGTGACATTGTGCACAGGTACCAGGCGTTCAAGCTGATGGATGATCTGCTCGATGACCATCGGCGTGCCCGTCGTGACCATCGTGATACGCGACAGGTGCGACTCATGCTCGGTTTCGGACACGGTCAACGAGTCGATATTGTATCCACGGCCCGAAAACAGACCAATGACCCGCGCGAGAACGCCAGGCTCATTGTCGACCAGCACCGACAGCGTATGGCTCTCGACCGTCTGCGTAATCGTTTGACTCTGATAGTGACTTTGCGCGGGTGACGTACTCATGGATTTGGCCATACCTGAACTGTTTGAAATTCTTTGCTGCGTCGTGTTGTCCGAATTCGATCGCGATAAGGCATGACCGGATCGCGGAGAATGAAGGTGTCGACCTAAACCAATACTTTCCCTTCCTCGGAAATGGCTTCCTTGATGTTATCCTCCGTTTCCGCATCGCCGAGCAACATGCTGTTATGCGCTTCGCCGGACGGGATCATCGGGTAACAGTTGGCCACCTGATCGACAACGCAGTCGAAGATGACCGGCCTTTTCACCTTGATCATTTCCTGGATTGCCGCGTCCAGCTCGCTTGGCTTCTCTGTGCGGATACCAACGCACTGATAGGCCTCAGCCAGTTTGACGAAGTCCGGCAGCGCTTCGGTATAGCTGTGGGCGTAGCGGCCACCGTGCAGCAACTCCTGCCACTGGCGGACCATACCCATATACTGGTTATTCAGAATGAAGATCTTGATCGGCAAATCATGCTGAACCGCCGTCGACATTTCCTGCATGTTCATCAGCACCGATGCCTCGCCGGCGATATCGATGACCAGCGCATCGGGATGCGCCTTTTGAACACCGACAGCCGCCGGCAGACCATAACCCATGGTGCCGAGACCACCACTTGTCATCCAGCGGTTCGGTTCCTCGAAATGAAAATGCTGTGCGGCCCACATCTGGTGCTGGCCCACTTCGGTGGTGATGAAAGTGTTTTTGTCCTTCGTCGCCTCATAAAGCCGCTCGATCGCATATTGCGGCATGATCACGTCGTCGCGATTCTTGTAACTGAGGCTCTTGCGCGCGCGCCATTCGTCGATCTGCGCCCACCATGCCTTCATGGCATTGGTATCGACTTCCGGTGTACGCGCCTTCCACACGCGGATGATTTCCTCAAGAACATGTCCGACATCACCAATTATGGGCAGGTCTACATGAACGTTCTTGTTGATGGATGAAGGATCGATATCGATATGAATTTTCTTCGAACCCGGCGAAAACGCATCAAGGCGCCCGGTGATCCGATCATCAAAGCGCGCGCCGATGCAGACCATGACGTCGCAATCATGCATCGCCCAGTTGGCCTCATAGGTGCCGTGCATGCCGAGCATGCCAAGCCACTCCTTGCCCGATGCCGGGAACGCCCCGAGCCCCATCAAGGTCGACGTAATCGGGAAACCGGTGAGCCGGACGAGTTCGCGTAGCAACTGGCTCGCGCCAGGCCCTGAGTTGATGACACCACCGCCTGTATAAAGGAGCGGCTTCTTTGCACCTGCCATGAGTTCCACGGCTGCCCGTATCGCGTCCTGGCTGCCCGTAACCGTGGGTCGGTAGGTTTTATGCTTTACGTTCGAAGGGCCGACATACTCACCCGACGCAAACTGGATATCCTTGGGGATATCGACCACCACCGGACCGGGCCGCCCCGCTGTCGCGACGTAAAATGCCTCATGCATTACCCGCGCCAGGTCATTGACGTCCTTGACCAGGTAATTGTGCTTGGTGCAGGGCCGCGTGATACCGACCGTGTCACACTCCTGAAAAGCGTCGTTACCGATAAGATGGGTCGGCACCTGACCGGTTAGGCAGACGACCGGAATGGAATCCATCAGTGCGTCGGTAAGGCCGGTCACTGCGTTGGTAGCTCCAGGGCCGGACGTGACGAGAACGACGCCCGGTTTCCCGGTCGAGCGGGCATAGCCTTCAGCCGCATGGACCGCGCCCTGCTCATGGCGCACGAGAATATGCTGGATGCCCTCCTGCTGGAAAACTTCATCATAAATCGGCAATACCGCGCCGCCGGGATAGCCGAAGATATGCTCCACACCCTGATCAGCCAATGCTTTCAGGACCATCTGTGCCCCGGTCATTTCGCGTGCCATTTACCTATGCTCCATCAAGAATACCGTCCGGACAATGTCGCCCGCCGGATCCAGTCGTTCAATATATCCCTTTGTCCTGAGCGCGAACGCCCCCGTCCGGCTCAATATCGTGGCGAACCGGCGGCGCAAAGTATCGCCGCGAGGTCCGCCGGTCAACAGTCAAACATCAATAAATGAAAAAATATTTGACATTAAACTTTCTGAATCTTGCGTTGAAATGCTTTTCCACGTAATCATATTGCTTCTGGCCCATGTTTCCTGGCGCTTTGCATAGCGCCGCGTCTGCATCTTCACCTGTTCTGCGGCTTCCTCATGAGTGATAATGCCTGAAATCTGGTCCTTCAGCGGTTGCACTCCAAGTGCACGCATGGCCGGCAAATCTGGACCAAGATTGAGCTCCGCCAGAGCTCTCACCTCGTCAAGCGCGCCCTCTTCCAGCATGGTGTCAAAACGCGCATTGATCCGCCGATAAAGCTCCTCGCGCGGACGCGTTATATAGATGCGCACCACTTCGTCATTCTTTAGCATCGCCTCCCCTGCCTCCTGCTGCCATTGAGCAAGCGACGCGCCCGTTGCATCAAGAACCTCAAGCGCGCGAACAAGCCGCTGTGTGTCTGATAACTCAAGTCGAGCGGCCATATCGGGATCGCGTTCACTCAATATGGCGTATAGCGCTTCAGAACTCATTTCTGCCGCCATTCCACGCCAGTGCTCCCGTACGTCCTCGGGAACATCCGGTATCGGCGACAACCCTTCGAGCAGCACTTTGAAATAAAGCCCTGTACCACCTGTGATTATGGGAACCTTCCCGCAGGCTTCTGTCTCCGCAATAGCGCGTTGGACATCCGTCAACCAACGCCCAACGGAATAGGCCTGTGCCGCCGGCACGAAACCATAAAGCGTATGGGAAACTTGTGCTTCATCCTGTTCACTTGGTCGGGCACTAAGCACACGCAGTTCCTGATAGACCTGCATGGAATCGGCATTGATCACCGCGCCGTCGATGGCCTTCGCCAGTGCCAATGCGACGGCCGACTTGCCGCTCGCCGTCGGCCCTGCAATAAGGATGGCGCGTTTTTTGGACATGGGCTCTGTCCTAGGCGGTTCGAGCCCTGTTGATCAACCGGAACCAGGTTTCCTGCAACAATTTTTGGAGGTTGAAATGGCCCAACTTGCCCGCCGTGCATGGGTTCCAAAAGAATGTGAAGACTTCATACAGGGTATCGCGGAACGCTGCGCAACGAACGATGTGAACGCTATTGGCGATGAAATCACAGAACTTGTTGAGCAGAACCTGACCATTCACGACCGCGAGTGCGTCAATCTCAATCCTGCCACCAATACCATGAACCCACGAGCCGAGGCGATCCTGTCTCAAGGTCTCAGCTCCCGCCCCTCACTTGGCTACCCGGGTGACAAATACGAAATGGGTCTGGAGGCGATTGAGCGCATCGAGGTTATTGCGGCGGAACTTGCAGCAGAAGTATTCGGCGCAAAATACGCGGAAATCCGAGTGGGGTCCGGCGCACTCGCAAACCTCTACTCGTTTATGGCGACGACAAAACCGGGAGACGCGATCATCGTTCAACCCGCAGATATTGGCGGGCATATCACACATCACGAGGCAGGCGCTGCAGGTCTTTACGGCCTCGACATCCACATGGGACCTGTTGATGCGGAGAACTACACCGTAGATCTTGAGGGCTTGCGGGCGCTTGCCCAAAAGGTCCATCCCAAACTCATCACCATCGCAGGCAGCCTGAACCTCACACCGCACCCGGTTCGGGAAGTGCGCGAGATCGCTGACGAAGTGGGCGCATGGCTGCTCTATGACGCGGCGCATCTGTGCGGGATGATTGCAGGGCGTGCATGGCAACAGCCTTTGGAAGAAGGCGCACATCTCATGACCATGAGCACTTATAAAAGCCTTGGCGGGCCGGCATCCGGGCTGATCGTAACCAACGAGGCGGGATTGGCGGAGCGTCTTGACGCTATTGCCTATCCGGGACTCACGGCCAACTTCGATGCGGCCAACTCGGCTGCCCTCGCAATCACCATGCTCGACTGGAAGATCTTTGGACAAGCCTACGCCAAAGAGATGGGCGAGAGCGCGCGGACCCTGGCCCAGGCATTGGCAAACGAAGGAGCGCCGGTCTTCGCCGCAGACAAAGGCTTTACACAATCTCATCAACTGGCGCTCGAAGCGGCCCGTTACGGCGGTGGGCAGGCTCTCGCAAGAACGCTACGCCGCGCCAACATCCTGACGTGCGGCATCGGCCTGCCCTTGCCCGCCATTGATGGCGACGTGAACGGTCTGCGGCTTGGCACCCCGGAAGTTGTACGCTGGGGCATGACTGCCAAAGACATGCCCGAATTGGCCGAACTCATGTGCCGGGTCATCATTCAAAATGAAACGCCGGAGCAGGTCGCCAACGATGTGACTGCGTTCCGCAAGCGTTTTGGAACATTGACGTTTATCCGCTAGGTATTTGGAAAAGTTTCGTGACCCATGTCCTCACATTGATCGCCGCTCGGGCAGACGGCCTCGACGAAACTGTCATTGATCGGGTTTGCGATGCTTTACCGCACGCGTGCCAAGCGAACTGGCTTTCGCCAGGCGAGGCCTGCGACATTCACTTTGATACGAATGATGAGACATTCAATGCGCATGTCCGAAATACAGTCCACGCGGCAGTTGGCGATGCGCTCATTGATATCGTCTTCCAGCCCATTGAGAACCGGCGCAAGCGCCTGCTCATTGCCGATATGGACTCGACACTCATCGGCCAGGAATGCATCGATGAACTGGCTGATTTCGCCGGCCTAAAACCAAAGATTGCGGCAATTACTGAACGTGCAATGCGGGGTGAGATCGAATTCGAACCTGCCTTGCGCGAGCGCGTGGCGCTCCTGAAAGGTCTTGATGAAAGCGTGCTCGACATTGTGTTTGACGAGCATATTACGCTTAATCCGGGTGCGCGCGCCCTCGCTCGCACCATGAGCAGTGACGGCGCCGCCACCGTCATTGTATCCGGCGGCTTCACGTTCTTTACAGCTCGAGTGGCAGAGGCTGCAGGTTTCGAAACAGATCAGGCCAACATTCTCGAAATTTCGGCCGGGAAACTCACCGGTCGTGTCACCGAACCCATCTTGGGACAACAGGCTAAACTCGACGCCCTGCGCCACTTCCGGGAAACCCTAGGGCTTTCAGTAGCGCAAACACTCGCCGTAGGTGACGGCGCGAATGATCTCGCAATGTTACGGGAAGCCGGGCTCGGTGTTGCCTATCACGCAAAGCCTGTCGTCGCGGAAAAGGCGCATGCCCGCATAGAGCATGGTAACCTCACGGCACTGCTCTTCGCACAAGGTTACAACCGCGAGGAATTCGTGGAGGATTAGGCCACGCTCCAATCGGGCAGCGCGGCCCGCAAAATCTGCCTAACTTTCCACTGGTACGGCAACAAAGCGCAGTTCGCCCTTGCCGTCGGCGATCAGAAGAAGCACGGATTTCTTCCCGGACTTCTTTTTCTCTGCCACCTGGGTTTTGACTTCGTCCGGCGTTTTGACCTTCGAGCCCTGAACCTCAACAATTACCTGGCCTGCCGCAATGTTCTTTTGCGCCGCATCGCTGTCCGGATTGACTTCCGTTATCACAACGCCCTCAACGGTTTTGGCGATCTTGAATTTCGTCCGCAACTCGTCCGTCATTGCCGCGAGAGAGAGGCCAAGCAGTGATGTCTTTTCCGGCTCCGCCTCTTCTTTTTTGGCCGACGCCGTCTTCGGCGATTCCTTCATGCGCCCAATCGTGACCTGAAGCGTCTTTTTCTCGTCATTGCGCAGAATAACGACGTCCACCGTCTTGCCGATCGCTGTACGAGCAACAAGTTTCGGTAGAATACGCATGTTTTCGACTTCTTTCCCGTCGAACGACAGGATCACATCGCCAACCTTGATGCCTGCAGACTCAGCCGGACTGTCAGTGGTGACGTTGGCCACCAGTGCACCGGTTGGTTTGGTCATGCTGAGGCTTTCAGCAATGCTGTCAGTTACGCTCTGAATACGCACGCCGAGAAGACCACGTCGGGTTTCCCCAAAACGGCGCAACTGGTCGATGACATGTGTTGCGGTATTGGATGGAACCGCAAAACCGATGCCGATGGAGCCGCCAGTTGGTGAAATGATCGCGGTATTCAGGCCAATCACCTCGCCTTCCATATTGAATAACGGTCCGCCGGAGTTGCCGCGGTTGATGGCCGCGTCCGTCTGAATAAATTCGTCATAGGGGCCGGAATTGATATCGCGCTTCTTGGCCGAGATAATGCCGAGGGTCACGGTACCGCCAAGCCCGAAGGGATTGCCGATCGCCATTACCCAGTCGCCGGTGCGCATTTTGGTGGAGTCGCCGAAGTTGAGAGCCTTGAGGGGCTTGTCCGATTTCACCTGCAGCAGAGCGATATCGGTTTTTGAATCGGTTCCGATAATCTTCTCGACCTTCAATTTGGTGTTGTCGTTGAAGTTGACGAAAATTTCGTCGGCCCCGTCGATCACATGGTTGTTCGTGACGATGAGTCCACTCGAATCAATCACAAACCCTGATCCCAGAGAGTTCACGCGGCGCGGCCGGTTCGGCCGTCGCTGACCATTGAAGAAGTCTTCAAAGAAATCCTCAAATGGCGAGCCCTTCGGCACCTTCGGCAGCGGTATTCCCTGCGTGCCCTTTACCGTTTGCGTCGTGGAAATATTGACCACTGCATCCTGCAGTTTTTCCGCCAGATCGGCGACGGATTGGGGTCCGCGCACCTGCGACGTTGCGCCCGATGTCATGGCGAGCATCAGAACAAGGGCGCAGAACACTGCAAAACTTGCAATACGGTTGACTCCATAGGGGCCACGTAGCGCGAACGCGCTGTACCGTTCTGTAACAGGACTAGTGTTGCTGATCTTCATGAGTCACTTCTCCGACATGCTTTACATGCCGCCCGCAACCACCGGGCGTGCTGGATTTTGTTCACCGGGATAATAGCGCAAACTTCGAGGTCCTTCGCTACCCAAACTTAGGCAGCCACGAAACTTTGAACAGTGTCCGGCTCTCTAACTGCGAACCAACCAGACGATGAGTACACCCGCCGCAACCGCACTTGCACCAGCAGTTCGCAGACTTGACTCCGGCATATGTGAGGCTGCTTCCAGCATGCGCCGGCCAAATCCCGGCGCCAACGCCCATAACAACCCTTCAATGACCAGAACAAGCCCAAAAGCAACAAGCAACTCATCCATTATTGTGCGGCTTTTGGCTGCTTCCGCCCTTCTGAATCCTTGAGATAGCGGAAGAATTCACTATCCGGCGAAATGACCAGCGTCGTGTCACTACCCTCAAGGCTCTTCGGATACGCCTGCATCGACCGATAGAAGGCGAAAAACTCCGGATCGCGCTGAAACGCATCGGCGAAAACCTTGTTTCGCGTCGCATCTCCCTGACCGCGAACGATCTCGGCCTCGCGCTTGGCCTTGGAGACCAATTCGACCTGCTCGCGCTCGGCTTGTGCACGGATTCGGCGCCTCTCGGCGTCACCGACTGCGCGAAGCTGTGCGGCTTCCGCAAACCGCTCGGCATTCATGCGATCATAGGTATCCTTGAGCACGTCTGGCATCAGATCAGTACGGCGGATGCGAACATCGACGATCTCAACACCGAGCGAGAGGGCTTCACCGCGCACCTGATCGCGAATTTCAGTCATCATCGCCGCGCGATCCTTCGACAGGGCGGAATCAAAAGTGCGCTTGCCATAGGTTTGCCGCAAGGCGGCATCGAGACGGGTTTCAAGCCTGTCGCGCACCTGGTTCAGGCTCGCCTGTGCCGTCTCGCGGAATTTCCGCGGATCGACGATCTTGAGCATGATGATGGCGTCCACATTGTAGCGACGCCCGTCGACGACCTGTACGCTCTTGTCCAGACTTTCAAAAAACAGCAACCGGTCCTCAACGAAGACGAGTTCTTCGACAATAGGCATTTTGAAATGAAGACCGGGCGTCGTTACCGTCCGCTGGATCTGGCCAAGGCGGATCACAAGCGCGTTCTCACGCTCATTGAGAACGAAAACCGATGAATATGCGACAAACAGCCCAACGGCCAGAAAGACCAGGAGAAAGGCTTTAATTCCGTTTCGCATCGCTACCTCCTGTAGATTGGCCGCCACCTGAACGGGCACGTTTGGCGATCTCAGGAAGCGGCAGATACGGTACGACGCCCGAACCCTGTTGTCCCTGCTCGATAATCACCTTGTTTGTTTTCGAATAGACTTCTTCCAAAGTCTCAAGGAACAATCGCTTGCGCGTCACGTCCTTGGCCTTGGCATATTCGTCATAGACCGAGATGAACCGCTGCGCCTCGCCTTCGGCCTCGTTGACCACGCGCGCCTTATAGGCTTTCGAGTCTTCGAGGATTTTCGACGCCTCACCACGGGCTTCGCCAAGCAGCTTGTTGCGGTATGACTCAGCTTCTCGAATGAACTTGTTCTGGTTCTGCTCGGCGCGCTGGACTTCCTCGAAGGCGTCGATCACTGCGGGAGGCGGATCCGCCTTTTCCAGCTTCACGCCAGTGACAAGAATCCCGGCATTGTACTTATTGAGCGTAGTCTGAATGAGATCCTTGACCTGATTTTGTGCTTCCAGGCGCCCCTGGGTGCGGATCTGGTCGCCCTGGGTCCGTCCAACTATCTCACGCATGGAACTCTCCGCGACAACGCGAACGAGCTTCTCGGGGTCGCGCACATCGAACAGATACTTCTTCGCATCGGAGATTTTCCAAAGCACCGAGAATTTGATGTCTACGATGTTCTGATCGCCCGCCAGCATCAGCCCTTCCGGAGAACCACCGCGCGAAGACACGCCGAAATTCATCTGGTTTTCTTCCTGAACCTTCGGCAGACTCACCGTCTCGATGGGCCAGATGATGAAATGCAGTCCTGGAGGCGTCGACCGCGCGAACTTTCCAAAGCGGAGCACGACGCCTTCTTCTTCCGGGCCCACGGTATAGAAGCAATTCATCAGCCAGATGCCAACGACACCCAACAGAACAAAAACCCACAAAAACTTACCGCCGCCGCCGCCAGGTATTGCCTGCCGTAAACGGTCCTGCCCCTTGCGGAGCATATCCTCAAGATCGGGCGGTTGACCGCCGCCTCCTCCGCTACCGCCTGACGGGCGCTGGCCCCACGGACCGCCGCCTCCACTCTTCCATCCTCCGCCCCCGCCGCTTTGATTGCTCCAAGGCATGTTGGTCTGTCCTGTCTTTGCTATCTCGGTTGTTCGATGATTTTCCTGTGCTGCCAAATTCAGCACAGCACCGGTTCCTCGGTCTATGGCCCAAGACACCAAGGCCCTGCCGCCACCCGGTACGGACCGGTGAAGTCGAGTGGGTTATAGGACACCCACGCCCGAGAAACAATGCGATGCGGGCGGGCCCGAAACCTCTCAATCTAACAGTCTGCGTCGTAATCGCTCCACGTCAAGGCCGCATTCAGTAATGAGACATCAAAATGTTATGACCGAACGGATCGACTTGCCCGCATGCATAAGATCAAACGCATCGTTGATCTTATCCAACTCCATGGTGTGGGTAATCAGATCATCGATATTGATCTTGCCGTCCATGTACCAGTCAACGATTTTTGGCACATCGGTGCGTCCCTTTGCCCCGCCAAACGCCGTACCGCGCCAATTGCGTCCCGTCACGAGCTGGAATGGACGGGTTGAGATTTCCGCACCGGCCGGAGCCACACCAATTATGATCGAAGTACCCCAACCCTTGTGGCAGCATTCAAGCGCTGCACGCATGACCTCGACATTCCCGATGCACTCAAAGGAGTAATCCGCACCACCCTTTGTGAGATCGACCAAATAGGGCACAAGGTCACCTTCAACCTCGGTCGGGTTCACGAAGTGTGTCATCCCGAATTTCTCGGCCATGTCCTTGCGCCCGGGATTGAGATCAACGCCGACGATCATATCGGCGCCGGCGATGCGGGCGCCCTGAATGACATTGAGGCCGATACCACCAAGACCAAAGACAACCACATTGTCGCCAGGCTGCACCCTGGCGGTGTTCATAACCGCGCCCAAGCCAGTGGTGACACCGCAGCCGATGTAACAAATTTTCTCGAATGGAGCGTCCTCGCGCACCTTGGCGAGTGCGATTTCCGGCACGACCGAGAAATTGGAGAATGTCGACGTCCCCATATAGTGGAAAATCTTCTCGCCTTCGGCAGAAAAGCGACTGGTCCCATCCGGCATCACACCCTGTCCCTGCGTCACCCGGATTGCCTGACACAGATTGGTCTTTCCTGACGTGCAATATTCGCACTGACGACATTCAGGCGTATAGAGCGGGATAACATGATCGCCTTTCTTCAGGCTTGTGACCCCCTTGCCGACATCAGCAACAACGCCAGCTCCCTCATGCCCAAGGATAGCCGGAAAGATACCCTCCGGATCAGCGCCCGAACGCGTGAACTCATCGGTATGGCAGACGCCAGTCGCCTTGATCTCGACCAGGACCTCACCGTCTCTCGGGCCGTCGAGATCAACTTCCGTGATTTCAAGGGGTTTTCCAGCCGCCACCGCGACCGCTGCGCGCGTCTTCATGTCTTAATGTCTCCCATAGCCTTTTAGAGTCTTGTTGGCACCAAGTCTGTCAGCGCACGCACTGGAGCGCAAGATGGATTCAATTCTCACCGGCAATTCGCTCAAGCACGACGAAGCTGTAGTCAGCGCTGTCCTTGGAGCCGGCCCGATGCCGCTCTCGTGAAATCTCTCGCCACTCCTTCTTGTTGAATTTGGGGAAAGTCGTATCGCCTTCCGGTGCGGCATGGACCTCGGTCAGATAGATGATGTCAGCCTGGGGCAAAAGGAGCTCATAAATCTGTGCTCCACCAATTACTGCAATTTCATTCGCACTCCGCTCTTCCGCCTTTTCCCTCGCAACCCGCAACGCCTGTTCAAGATCGCAGGCGACGATGACCCCAGGCACTTCAAATTCGGAATTACGGGTAATGACGATATTGTCGCGGCCATCAAGCGGTTTGCCAATGGAATCGTAGGTTTTCCGACCCATGATGAGCGGCTTGTTCATGGTCACGGCGCGGAAGAATTTCAGATCGGATGAAAGCCGCCATGGCAGCGCCCCGTCATTACCAATAACGCCATTCTCCGCAGTCGCAACGACCAACGCGACCCTCACATCCTTGTTTGCCATCTAGACCGCCACCGGCGCCTTGATGTGGGGGTGGGGATCGTAGTCAGTCAGCGAGAAGTCGTCATAGACGAAATCGAAGATCGAGCCGACTTCCGGATTGATTTGCATGTTTGGCGGGGTGCGGGGGACACGCGATAACTGCAAGTCCACCTGATCGAGATGATTGAGGTAAAGGTGCGCGTCGCCGAATGTATGAACAAACTCACCAGGTTTCAGCCCGGTGACCTGCGCCATCATCAACGTCAACAACGCGTAGGACGCAATATTGAAGGGCACGCCGAGAAAGATATCGGCTGAGCGCTGATAGAGCTGACAGGAGAGCCTCCCCTCAGCAACCCAGAACTGGAACAGGCAGTGGCAGGGACTGAGCGCCATTTCATCGAGTTCAGCCACATTCCAGGCGCAGATCACGTGCCGCCGCGAATCAGGATTTGTCTTTAGGTCCACAACCAGCTGTGTCATCTGGTCGACATGGGTTCCGTCGGCACGCGGCCAGGAGCGCCACTGCCGACCGTATACCGGTCCGAGATCGCCTTCTTCGTCTGCCCACTCATTCCAGATCGATACGCCGTTACGTTTTAGATAGTCGATGTTGGTGTCGCCAGCGAGGAACCAGAGCAACTCATGGACAATGGATTTCAGGTGCAGCTTCTTTGTTGTGAGCATCGGGAAGCCGTCACCAAGATCAAACCGCATCTGATAGCCGAACACGGACAGGGTGCCCGTACCCGTGCGGTCGTCCTTGCGCACGCCATTGCGGCGGACGTGCTCCATGAGGTCGAGATATTGCTGCATGCGCAGCAGACTAGCGCGATTCTCGCAGAATGCGAGTGCCTCACGCAATGCAGCGCTGACAGATCATCGGGCAGTTGACGCCCTTCTGACAATCGCCAGTCTAGACCGGTTCGCCACCGTCATCTTCAAGGCAGCTCATCTCATGATGAATGACCTCAAAGTTGAGTTTGGCGTGCTTGGTGAACACCTTGATCGTACCGTCGATATCGCCGCGCATTTTCGCGACGAATGCCTGGCATTCGGTCCTTTTCACGAATGTCTCGGGGAACTGGCCCACCATTGTAGAAATGGGTTGGGTATTCGAGGTCATGAAGAGAACGAGAACTGCTTTCCACATAAGGTTTCTCCTATGCTGTGGTCGGTTCGTTCTCCTCCCTATGTTTGCCTCTCTTAACCGGAGGCGACGGCCCGAAAAACACTGATTCTCAGCATTCTGATTTGTGCCGAACTACCAGCTTGGACCTGAACTCTTACCCATTTGTAAAGATTCATTCTTGTGCTTTGCCGGTACCCCACACAAACAATTCTGGTGTGCTGCAACGAAATTCACCTATCGAGTGTTACATTTTCGGCACATGTGTGAGGTGACGAGCAACCATGCTAGGCTTGAAATTCAAGATCAGCCGCAGATGAAAGGCGTCCGAACCGTGTCGACGTCACTCCACAAATTGAAAAGCATTGCGGTGTTGCTGCTGGCGCTGGCGGTATTTGTGCCTGCGGCCAAGGCGCAAACTGTAAAAGGTATTGATAGTCCCGAAGCCGGGGCGGGACAGCAACCCGCTATCAGCGGCGGTGCGCCGTCTTCGTTTCTCATTGAACCTGATGCCCAGATAAAGGGCGACAAAATCAAACGCCAGACCTACCGATCTCAGTCAGTTGGTCAAAACAAAAATTGGGATCTCGATATAGGTCGTTTTCAGGCCCCGATAAATGAAGATCCCAACCGGCTGATGGAAGACCTGGACGACAGCAACTATTCCGGCATGCGCCTCCGATTGCCCCTGGGCGGCCGAGCCGCACAATAAACAAAAACACCTCCACCAAGACGGGCTATAGCCCGCTCGCTCATGACCGCCTAAGTTTGCTGTGCGCAATAGTATTCCCACCGCCAGGACAATTACACTGAAAGACCATCTCCATGAGCAAGCCTACCGTCCTTGTTACCCGCAAACTGCCCGATGCCGTCGAATCGCGACTTTCCCGCGACTACGATGCCCAGCTCAATCCCGACGACGCGCTCTATCAACGCGACGAACTGATTTCCCGGGCGGAGGGAGCAGATGCCATTCTGCCCTGTCATACGGAACATTTCGACGCGGAGGCGTTCGAGCGGCTGCCGAAATCAGTAAAGATCATCGCAAATTTTTCCGTCGGCTACGATCATGTTGACACGGGAGCGGCCAAACAGGCGGGAGTGGTCGTCACCAACACACCGGATGTACTGTCGGACGCCACAGCGGAAATCGTGATGCTGTTGATGCTGGGTGCGGCGCGGCGCGCAAGCGAAGGTGAGATGCTTGTTAGGACCGCTGCCTGGAAAGACTGGAGTCCGGCATTCATGGTCGGAACTCAAGTAACCGGCAAAACGCTCGGCATCGTCGGACTTGGACGCGTCGGCAAGGTGGTCGCCAAACGTGCGCGCGGATTTGATATGAAGATCCTCTACCACAACCCGGCTCCCAAACCGGACGAAGATAAAATGGGTGCGGTCTTTTTCGAGACGATGGAGGACATGCTCCCACACTGCCAATTCCTGTCGCTCAATGCGCCGAACCTGCCCTCGACCCGGGGCATGCTAAACGCCGAACGTATTGCGCTGCTGCCCGACGGTGCAATCGTTGTCAACGCGGCGCGCGGAACACTGATTGACGATGATGCGCTCATTGCTGGATTGAAGGCGGGCAAACCGGCAGCAGCGGGGCTCGATGTCTTCAACAACGAGCCTGGCATCGATCCTCGTTACAAGGAACTCAACAACACGTTTCTCCTGCCCCATATCGGATCGGCGACAAGTGAAACGCGCGATGCCATGGGCTTCCGTGCACTCGACAATCTCGACGCATTCTTTGCTGGCAAGGAGCCTGGCGACCGGGTCGCCTGACTCTGATTGATAGGACGCACGAGCGGAAAGCCGCTTGCAGGCTGAGCTCTTGCGCCTAGTCTACGAGGTGAAGGAGACTGCGCATCATGTTTCAAGATGATCTGTTGAAGGGAAAGCGTGCGCTGATTACCGGCGGTGGAACCGGACTTGGCAAGAGTATTGGCCGCCGTTACGCCGAGTTGGGTGCGGACCTCATAATCTGCGGCCGCCGCGTTGAGAAACTACAGGAAACCAAAGAAGTATTTCAGCGCGATATCGGGGCAACGGTCACAATTCACCAATGCGATATACGCGACCCCGATGCGGTCGAGGCGATGATGTCAGATATCTGGTCAAGCGGATCGCTCGACATTCTCGTCAACAATGCCGCTGGAAATTTCATAGCGCAGACCAAAGATCTGTCGCATCGGGCAATCGATGCAATTCTCGGCATTGTTCTGCACGGCTCCGCCTATTGCGCCGTCGCCTGTGGCAGGCGCTGGATCGAAGCCAACCGGCCTGGCGTGATCCTGAATATCCTCACGACTTCCGCGCTGTACGGTGCGGCATTTCAGGTGCCGTCCGCGATGGCAAAGGCCGGTGTGGCGTCGATGACCCGGAGCCTTGCCGTGGAATGGGGGCCGAAAGGCATCCGGTCAGTTGCCATTGCCCCTGGACCCTTTCCAACCGAAGGCGCCGGTTCACGGTTGCGGCCCGATGACCTGGACGACTTCCCTATGGCGGACGATATTCCTCTTCGCCGCGTAGGCGAGCATTCCGAACTCTCCAATCTTGCGGCATTTCTGGTCAGTGAAGAGGCGGGCTTTATCAATGGAGAAATCGTCGTGATCGACGGCGGCAAATCGCTGCAAGGCGTCAATGGCTCAGCAACCCAGAGCATGCAGAACTGGGACGACACCAAATGGGCCAGCATTGCCGAGAAAACCCGAGGCCGCTGACTCGCCCGCTATGCGCCGACAACAACGCAGCCCTGACAAACGAACGGGTATTCATACCAGGTAGATTGCGGTATCCGCGCGTTGCCACTTCCTCCGTTGGATATCCGTCATGCCCACACTAAGCCATCTCATTCCGCTGCTCACTGCCGCCGGTATTCTTCTCGCCGGCAACGGCATTCAGGGCACGCTGGTTACATTGCGCGCCAACGCGGAAGGTTTCAGTCCAACCGTTATCGGTCTGCTTGGCACAGCCTATTTTGCGGGCTTTGCCTTGTCCTGCCTAATGACGCCGCAGCTCATCCAGAAAGTCGGGCATATCCGGGTGTTTGCCGCGCTGGCAACGATCGCATCCGCGGGAACACTGACGCTGGTTCTGATTGTCGACCCCTATGTCTGGCTTTTCATCCGGTTTGCGACCGGATTTTGTTTTTCCGGCCTGTTCATGGTGATGGAGAGCTGGCTCAACGCCAGTTCGCGCAACGCGGACCGAGGGCGCGTATTCAGCATCTACCGATTGGTCGACCTTGGTGCAGTTGCGGGCACACAATTCCTGCTGCCGCTGTTTGGAATCGGTGGGTTTGAACTTTTCGCCATTACCGCGATTTTTCTCTCACTCTCACTGGTTCCGGTTTCGCTTGCCGACCGCTCCAGTCCCAAACCACCTAAAAAGTTCAGCTTCAATCTCAAGGATATCTGGGTCATCTCTCCGCTTGCCTGCATGGGCTGCCTGACACTTGGACTAACCAACGCCACCTTCCGGCTCGTTGGACCGCTATATGCCGAACGGATGGGTCTGGATACTGCGGAAATCGCGACCTTCATCGCGCTTAATATTGTCGGTGGCGCCCTGCTTCAGTATCCCTTGGGCTATCTATCAGATCGGTACGACCGCCGCTGGCTCGTAATCGCAGCGACCCTCGGTGCTGCAATAGCAGGTCTATTGCTGACCTGGGTTCCTCCTGGCGCGGTGAATTCGATCTATTTCGGGTCGTTTCTGTTCGGCGCATTCGCAATTCCGCTCTATTCACTGTCCGTCGCGCATGCAAATGATCGTGCAGATACAAGTCAGTATGTTCTCGTGGCCGCAGGGCTCCTGTTCATCTATGCACTTGGTGCCAGCGTGGGCCCATTCATTGGTTCGCTGGTCATCGAGCACTTCGGTGCACCCTATTTCTTTGCCTACACGAGCCTGATGCATGCATCTCTGGTTCTTGCGACCTTGTTCCGCATGACAAAACGTCCTCGCGTTGCAAATGAAGCGCGTGAGAGGTTCGCCATGCTGCTGCGTACGTCTCCAATGATCGCGAAGATGGCCATACGCAAGGGCCCACCTCCAAAGAAGTAGAGCTTGCACGACTCAAAAAGCCCTGAAAACGGGCTTGCAACGCATCTATATCTTTTTTTTGCCCTGTTATCGGCCTATATAGAGGGTGCCGGTTTCGATCGGCTATGGCGATAAATGGGCGTTGTAATAAACCTATCGGACCCGGGGGCAGTACCCGGCGCCTCCACCATATGCTGCTTGCAGCCAACAAAGAAACGGCGGCATTTGATGGGGGCGAAATAGGATCGACGAGGGTGTAAAGAACGTACTTTCGCTCGGCATGGTACCACCGTTATCGGACCATCATAATAGTTGCAAACGACAACTATGCTGAGGCACGTCTCGCTGCGTAGTCAGCGCGATAGTCTCGAAATTAAGCCCTGACCTTTTGCAAGGTCAGGCGCGGCTCAGGAGGGCGCCGGGCAACAGAAGCCCTCCACTAGTACCGCGTGGGGAGTACTTCCTGCCTTTGCTAAGTGCGGTCGCGAAATGACTGAGGGAAAGCGCTGATAAGGGCCATGGCTGAGGATCAGATCAGATACGACGTGCTGACGCAGGAAGCGTTGCGCGGCGTTGTTCAAACTGTCTTGCACAAGATCGCTAAAACGGGTCTCCCGGGCGATCATCATCTTTATGTCGCGTTTGAAACGCGTGCGCCGGGCGTCGCGATCTCGGAGCGATTAAAAGACCAGTATCCGGAAGAGATGACCATTGTCCTGCAACATCAGTTCTGGGACCTTGAAGTGTCGGACGACCGGTTTGAGGTCAAATTGTCCTTCAACAATATTCCTGAACGCCTCGTGGTCCCGTTCCTCGCGATCAAGGCTTTTTATGATCCCAGCGTCCAGTTCGGACTTCAGTTCGGCAACCATGGCGCGGCCAATGACGAAGACCGCGAGACAACCGATCTTCCGGGATTGAGTAGCGAAGGCGACGACTCAGCCGGAGTTCCGGCCGTAGCCGATGGAACCGGTGGGCAGTCTGGCGTGGACGTAGGCTCCGCTTCCGGTATGAGTGCAGAGAATGACATGAACGACGGTCCCGTTGCCGACGTGGTCGAACTCGACGCCTTCCGTAAGAAGTAGCTCACTGGCAATCAATCGTACCCGCTCCAATTGACAGGCGCTTTATGTCAATAGCGTGCTTCAAACTGCTCGCGCCTTGCGCTACACAGTCGGCACACTAGACACGCTTGGATTCAGGAGCGAGAGATGAGCAAGACGCGAACCGAAACCGACTCTTTCGGACCCCTCGAAGTGCCAGAGGAAAAATACTGGGGCGCGCAGACTCAACGTTCGCTGGGTAACTTCAAGATTGGCGGTGAAACCATGCCGCTGCCACTTGTCCGTGCGCTTGGCATCGTCAAACTGTGTTCAGCCCGCACCAACCTGGCGCACGACACACTCGATGAAAAGCTGGGCAAAGCAATCACCGCCGCCGCGCTGGAGGTTGCAGAAGGAAAACTCAACGATCACTTCCCGCTTGTGGTCTGGCAGACCGGTTCAGGCACCCAGTCGAATATGAACACCAATGAGGTTATCGCGAACAGGGCAATCGAAATCCTTGGCGGTGAAATTGGATCGAAAGACCCCGTTCACCCGAATGATCATGTGAACCGCTCGCAATCCTCCAATGACACCTTTCCGACTGCGATGCATATCGCAACGGCTGAAGAGACCGTGCATGCGCTCATTCCCGCCCTGCAGAAGCTGCGTAACGCGCTCAACGACAAGGCGGAGGAATGGAAGGACGTCATCAAGATCGGGCGCACCCATACTCAGGATGCAACGCCGGTCACCCTGGGCCAGGAATTCTCCGGTTACACCGTGATGGTGGAAAACGGCATCCGTCGTGTCGAGCAGGCGCTGCCCGCGATCTATGAACTCGCCCAGGGCGGAACCGCAGTCGGAACGGGCCTCAACACCAAGTCCGGGTTTGCTGAAAAATTTGCCGAAGAAGTTGCCAATTTCACAAAACTGCCTTTCAAAACCGCGCCAAACAAATTCGAAGCGCTCGGCACTCACGATGCCATGGTCGAAATGCATGGCGCGCTGAATACGGTCTCAGTAAGCCTGTTCAAAATTGCAAACGACATCCGTCTCCTCGGGTCGGGTCCGCGTTCAGGCCTTGGCGAACTGGAATTGCCGGAAAACGAACCCGGGTCGTCGATCATGCCGGGTAAGGTCAATCCGACCCAATGTGAGGCGCTGACCATGGTTTGCACAAAGGTGATGGGCAATCAGACAACCTGCACCATTGCCGGAAGCCAGGGACATTTTGAACTCAACGTCTACAAGCCGGTTATTGCTTTCGTCGTGCTGCAGTCGATCGAGCTGCTGGCTGACGCAAGTGTCAGTTTTACTGACAATTGTGTCGTTGGAATAAAAGCGAACCGCGAGCGCATTGCCGACCTGATGGAGCGCTCACTGATGCTGGTAACAGCCCTTGCGCCAGAGATTGGGTACGACAAGGCGACGGAAATCGCCAAAGCTGCGCACAAGAACGGAACGACGCTGCGAGATGAAGCGCTCAGGCTTGGACATGTGAGCGAAGATGATTTTGATCGCTTTGTTCGTCCACAGGAGATGATTGGACCAAGTGACTAGCGGAAGTCATTGCAAATGGCCGGCAACCCCAAAAAAAGGTCGTTGACCGTCGCCGGGCACCGAACCAGCATTTCGCTTGAAGACGATTTCTGGGCGGCGCTCAAGGAGATGGCGCAGGCACAAGGCTGCTCTCTTCCGGAGCTGATCACGCAAATCGACTCAAGCCGTGGAAACAGCGGCCTATCAAGCGCCATCCGCAGCGCCGTCCTTGCCTACTATCGCACACGCAGTGAACACGCAGAAAACTGACGTTTCCTAGTTGCCGGAATCCGCAAATGGATCGAACCTCGGGGCACGACGCCGGGCAGGAGGCGGTGCAACAACAGGCTCCTGCAGCGGGGGTTGTACCTGTCCTCCCGGGGGTTGCGGCTGCCCCCCAATAACACCATACGGGTTGGGCACCGGAATAGGCCGTTGAACAGGAGCCGGTCCTTGCACGGCACCCTGTACACCGGGCGGGTTGGTTGGCTGCATCCATGGCAAATTGTTCGACGTCGGCGGCACAGGCTGAGGCAATACAGACGGTGGTGGCGTTACCTGAACCGGAGGGCGCGGCCGTGGTGGCACTGGCGCCGGTGTCCGGGCGGCGGTGCTGGGTGCAGGAACAGGCGCCGGCACTGGGGCGGGCCTTGTTGTATTTGCCGGCACTTGTGCCGGTGGCGGCACAGCACGCGGTATCGGTGGTTTGCGGGAGGGCAGAGGCGCTGGCGGCCTGCGGGTGACAGGGGCTTTGGGCACCACGGCCGCAACCGGAGGAGGCGATACCGCTGGCGGCACTGCCTGCGGAGACGGGGCAATCGCGGATGGTGGCGGCGGGCCAGGAGGTTTCGGCTGCACCGCTCGCGACGGTTTCTTCACAGCTTCCTTGACTTTCGCCTCTGGCCGTTTTGGTGGTTTGACCGCCCCTGCGGGCCCACGCGTTGAATTCGTGCCGGACGGAGAGACGTCAAGCTTTTCAAGGCGTTCGACATCCCTTTCCATCTTGCGAATGGTGACATAGCGAGCGAGGCTTGTTGTATCGATCTTGGGTTGCAGTTTGCCGATATCTGTCAGCGGTCCGGCAAAAACCAGCGACACTCTCGGTTCTGCGCCGCTGCTTGCACTGTCTGCAGATTGCAGCGCCCACTCACTATCAAGTTGCAGGTTCGAAAGTTGTAGATAACTGGCAACGGTGACACGGCCATCCGCGTCACTTAACGCAAGTTTTTTGAACTCAATGATCCCATTGCTAACCGTGAACGGTGCCTTGATCTGTGAAAACGACATCGCAGAATTTTTCAGGCTATCTGCGACCCGACGCCCAAGTTTGGCTTCGTCCAGTTTTCCCTTCTCACGCTGTGCCGAACTCGCTGCTTTGTGGGCGGCACCGAGCGAGAAACCGCTGATATTGCCATCACCGATATCAAGCTCTCCCTTGCCACTCAATCCGGACGCGAGACCACGCGGTGTAAGCCCCACACCTCTGACTGACAGGCTGATATCAGCCGGCGCGCTAACAAGCGGCTTACCGCCTGATGTCGCTGTAATTTGCTCCAGCCTCAGACCTGTGGCCGCTACCTTGGCTTCAAGTGTCACGCCATCGCCGCGCGCTGAAAGTTCGCCGCTCGCCTTGAGCGATCCGCCATACAGAATGCCTTCGAGGTTCGAAACCTTGAACGTTCCGTCCGACAACTTCGCCTGAAACTTCGCCTGATCAAGTACAAGGTCACCCGCCAGCCGGAGCCGCTCTGTGGTCAGGGAAAGTGAACCATCAGTGCGGTTTAGCTGGTTGCTGCTGAAGGGTACATCCGGCCAGTATGCCCCAGTGCTGGAAACACCTCTGATGGCCTGAGAATTTTGGCCATCCGATTTCCACGCCACCAGGGGTGCTAGCAAACGTGGAAGCGAGGCGGTGTCTGCTTTTATCTGCGCTGAAATGGATGTCCGGCCATTGTCGGCATCGAGCGCTGCCTCGCCGCTGAACACCGCTCCCCCGAGATCGCCATTCACATTTGAAAAGCGGTACGTGCCGCCCGATGATTCCACGTCGGCGCTGACGCTGGCAGCTTTCGAACCATGTCCGGGCGCGACGTGAATGCCAAAAAGTGAAAGACCGGCAGCAGTGTTTGGAGCAAATAACCGAGTCGAGCCTGAGAATGCATTGCCACCCTCACCGAGCCGATATGTGCCTTGCGTAGTCCAGTCCGAGCCACCGGCTTTCAGAACCGTCTTCGTCTGCAATCCAGTTTCCGCTATACCGCTTGCCTCTAGCGAAAGCGTACCGCCGCCGTCTGCAAATGTAGCTAAATCTGCTTTCGTCAAACGCGGCTGAAGCTGCTGAAGCAACTCCCTGCCCGACTTGTTCGTCAGACTTCCGTTAACGGCAATTTGGCCGGTTTTCCAGGCCGCCGGCGTGCCTTCCAGATCCACCTTCGCGGCAACGTTGCTTTGACCAAGCGCACCTTTGATCTGCACTTCAAGGCCGGCTTTCTCAGATTCTACAGAACGAACTGCTGTCGTCAGCTGCAGCGGAGACAGTGCCACCAATTGTTCCGGCGAGCGTTTTGCAAGTTGAGGCAGATCAAAAAATTCGGCCAGTGACGAAAGTCCCTTGCCCGTTGCCGCTCGCACGGCAAGCGTCAAGCTTCCCTTGGGTTTGCCGCCAAGGTTACTCAGACGACCGCCCGCCTGAATTCCCACTTCTGGCCCCGACGAGAGGTTGAGCTTGCGAATATCGAGCGTGCCCTCACTGAGGGTCAGTTTTGCATCAAGCGCGCTTTCGCCAAGTCCTGCGAACGAGACCGCACCGATGCTCACATCCGCATCTGCCCGCATGTCGCTAAGCCAACCCAGCGCGCCGCCGTTTGCCGACCCCGCACTATCTTGCGGTGCCCCTGAGCCTGCTCCGAACAGCCCCCAGAGTGATTGCGCGGAGGCGTTCGAACCAAGCACATTAGCGAGGTCCATCCGATCACTTTTCAAGGTCACCGATACCGCGCCCGGTGAACCGCCCTGGTAACTGAAACCTCCGCTGAAGGCCGACCCGAGCAGGCTCCCTTCACCGTTTTCCAGTGCCATTTTTTGCGGTGCTGCGGACAGTGTTCCCGCCAGTGTAAACGCGCCAGACTGCTTGGTCGCATCGGGCGCCGCCGTGACGCCGGCCCAACGCAACAACCGCGAAAGCGAACGACCCTGCACTGAAAACGGCCCTTTAAATACCGGTGCTTCCTCACTGCCAGACAATGTTCCATTAAGCCTGAACCTGGCGCCCCCGGGAAGGCGCGCGGATAGTCTCGACAGCTCGATCTTCCCTTCCCCGGCTGTCAGTTCAATCTGCACATTGGTCGCTAGATCTCCACCGATGACCGCCTGGTCCAGAAACAGCTTGAATCGGCCTTTTTCCACACCGAGGCCTCGGCGCAACACTTCCCCGGCCAAAGCAGTAGCTGCCACATTCAGTTTCGGCTTCGGATCCCCAGCCGATGAAATCCAGCTGTCGAGATCAACCCAGCGGGAGGAGAATGCTCCGCCAACGTCAAGCTGGCCTTGATAATTCAGATCCATCAGACCGCGTATGGTCTGAGGCTTGTTGTTCCTCGTAACGGTGAGTTCAGCTTCGGAGAATTGAGCGCCAAGGAAACCCGCAAGCAATTCCGACTTGATCTCGAAGGGCGCTGCACCCTGTTCCTGACTATCCTTCTTGGCGTCTTCGCCCTCCGCCGTGGCTTCAATATCCGCAAGACGCGCCAGAAATTTACCTTTGAACACCGGGGCCGCGCCAAAACCACGGACGTTTCCGTCAATCGAGTATGTCTCCTTGACCTCGGGACTTCGGATGGATGCGTTCAGGCGGAAATCGCCATTTTCTTCCTTGCGGCCGGTCGAAAAGCGCACCTCCCGGCGTTTGTCACCCTGCGAATAGTCCCCAATGAACTTGTATGGCCCCTGCAGTGAGCGTGCGGTCAGTTCACCATTGAGGTTGTCGACAAACGAAGTTGGCTCTTTTTTGTCACCGCGCCAGAGATTGATCGTCGCGCCGCTCACCTCTACCGAACTGAGCGCCACCTCCTTTGGAATGAATGGCAAATCGGCTGCCTCGCCACCAATGTTGGACCAGTTTCCCGAACCGTCCTTGGCAATACGCAAGTTGAGCACCGGTTGATCAATTTCAACCGAACGGGCCTCGATCGTCCCGCGCAAGAGTGGCGGAACCGACAACCACACAGTGAAAGACCGGGCCGCGGCAAGCGGCGTCTCGAATTTGCCCTCTGCGTCAGCAACGTTGATGGTCTCGAATCGCAGCACGGGCGCTGGCAAAAGGGTCAGGGAAACATCGCCACCCACATCGACATTGCGGCCGATCAGTTTCGATGCCTGAGCTTCAAAAACATCGCGATAGTCGTTCCAGTCGACAAAATATGGCGCGGCAAAGAGCGCACTCAGAGCCAACACGACAAGCCCGCCCAGAAAGAGCAGAAAAGAATTCATTGCAAATCGTCCTCCCGGCTCTTTGCCTCGCATCGCCGGAATGCTGCCGGTTCAATCCTTCTGCCGACTATCTTGAGACTACATCCATTCACGTCAGTTCAACCACCTTACCGGGATTGAAAATGTTGTGAGGATCCAACGTCTTTTTTATGGCGCGCATTACCTCGACACCAGGTCCGTGCTCCGCCTGCATGTATTTCATCTTACCCGCGCCGACACCGTGCTCACCAGTACAGGTCCCTTCCATGGCAAGCGCGCGCCCGACCAGTCTGTCCAGGAAACCATGTACCGCTTCGACCTCCCGCGCATTGTCCATGTCGATAAGCGGTATCACATGGAAATTTCCATCCCCTATATGCCCAACGATGGGTGCCACAAGCCCCAGCTCTGCAATATCTTTCTTGGTTTCGGTCACGCACTCCGCGAGTCGGGATATGGGTACGCAAACATCGGTTGCAATGACTTGTGCGCCCGGCCTGTATGTACGCGCCGCCCAATAGGCTTCATGGCGCGCCTCCCACAGCCTGTTGCGATCCTCGGCACGCTCCGCCCACTGGTAGTCGCCGCCCCCATTGTCGGCAGCAATTTCCGCAAAGGTATCCACCTGCTCGCGTGTCGACGCGGGAGTGCCGTGAAATTCGAGAAACATGGTAGGCGTCAGTTTCAAGTCGAGTTTTGAATGGATGTTGCAGGCCTCGATCTGCACCTCGTCGAGCAGCTCGCATCTGGCCAGACCAAGTCCCATCTGAATCGCGGTGATTGTCGCATCGCATGCCCCCTCTATGGTTTTGAACGGGCACACCGCAGAGAGGATGGTTTCCGGAATTCCATGGAGGCGCAATGTAAGTTCGGTGATGATACCGAGCGTGCCCTCCGAGCCCACCAGCAGCCGAGTCAGATCATAACCGGCCGATGATTTGCGCGCGCGGCCTGCCGTCTTGACTACGGAACCATCAGCCATAACTGCAGTCAGATTAAGAACCGCGTCGCGCATTGTGCCGTAGCGGACTGCATTTGTACCCGAAGCCCGCGTGGCGGCCATGCCACCGATACTGGCGTCAGCACCCGGGTCGACTGGAAAGAACAGGCCAGTGTCGCGCAAATGGTCATTGAGCTGGTTGCGCGTCACACCGGCTTCGACCACACAGTCAAGGTCCTCCTGATGGACGGCCAAAATCCGGTTCATACGCGAAAAGTCCAGAGATAACCCGCCGAAGGGCGCATTCAAATGACCCTCAAGCGACGTTCCTGCACCGAACGGAATAATTGGTACATTATGCTCTTCGCACATTTTGACGATTTCGACGATTTCCTGGGTATTTTCGGGGAACACGACCGCGTCAGGCAGCTCGCTGGGAAGCCAGGTCAGCGTATTTGCATGCTGTTCGCGCATGGCGTCAGTGGTCGTTACCCGTTCGCCCAGGCGCGCGCGCAACGCATCAATAATCGCTGAAGCGCCGGTATTCTCCGACCGTTCGGCTGCTACTGCCGCCACTTTGGTCGCCTCCTGAACCTGATCTATGTCCAAATCGAAACGCAGTCTAGCAAATCGAAGGGCTTGGCCGAAAGGGATTGGAGGCCTAACCTCCTGCTAGAGTAGGGATCAGAGTAAACGGCCAAATTCAAGGCAAACCTTTCTTTTTAAGCGCTTAGGAAAGACCGCAGGATGGTCGACGCACCAAACCTCGGCAAGGAAGACGGACAAAAAGCCGCAACGCAGCCCGCCGATGCGCGTGAAAACCCGTATGGGATAACGCGCGCGGTCGAATGGATACTGCACCTCATTCGCGACCGGATGCTCCCAAATTTGCGAGAGTTCTTTGGTTCACGCCAGCCAGTGGTTTGGATTATTGCTCTGGTCGTAGGCGTTGGTGCAGCTTATTTCGCAATCCTATTCCGCAAGATCATCGGCTTCGTACAATTGCCGTGGCTCGGCACCACATCAGAGAATGTGTATACCGCCGCAACCCAGATGCCCTGGTGGGTTATTCTGACAGCGCCTGCACTTGGTGGCCTGGTCGTCGGGCTATTGCTGCAACATGTTGTGCCGGGTCGCCGTACGCTCGGTGTTGCGGATGTTATTGAAGCGCGCGCATTGCTCGGCTGCCGGATACCAGCGAGAGTGGGCTTGTGGAGTGCGCTTGTTTCTGCAATTTCGCTTGGCGCCGGTGCGAGTGCCGGTCGCGAAGGCCCGGTCGTCCATCTAGGCGCAACTCTCGCAGCCATAATGCAGGACGCATTCAAGTTGCCTCATGCGGCGCGACGCACACTGCTTGCCTGTGGTGTGGCTGCCGCCGTCTCTGCATCATTTAATGCCCCCATTGCAGGTGTTTTGTTCGCACATGAAGTCATCCTCGCCCATTACGCACTCAGAGCTTTTGTGCCCATTGTCATTTCGAGTGTTGCGGCAACGGTCATTGCCCGCATTCATCTCGGCCACTTCCCTGCCTTCTTCATCCCTGATTACCAGATCACCTCTTTCTGGGAATTTCCCGCTTTTGCGCTATTGGGCCTCACCTGCGCGGGCGTGGCAATCGCATTCGAGTTTGCCATTGTCGCAGGCGACCGAATTGCCCGATCGGTCGATGTGCCGCTTTGGACACGACCGGTCGTGGGTGGTTTGATGATCGGTGCGATCGCCATTTCATTTCCACAGATTCTGGGTGTCGGCTACGACGCGACCGATGCGGCCCTCAAACAGCAACTTCCCTTGTATCTGCTGCTGGTTCTCCTGGTACTCAAAACCATCGCGACATCAATTACGCTTGCCAGCCGATTTGGCGGTGGGGTGTTTTCCCCATCTCTCTATCTCGGCGCCATGTGTGGCGGCGCATTTGGCGTAATCGCTACAGGTGCGTTTCCTGACACCGCATCCAGCCACGGCCTTTATGCCATCGTCGGTATGGGCGCGGTTGCCGCAGCAGTTCTCGGCGCTCCCATTTCGACCACGCTCATTGTGTTCGAGTTGACCGGCGGATACGAAATGACGATCGCCCTGCTGCTTGCTGTCTCAATTTCGACAGGGCTGACCCAAGCGATCCACGGACAGGGATTCTTCCAATATCAGCTGGCGGCACGCGGAATCTTTCTGAAGGAAGGACCGCACAAACATATCTCGCGAAGCCTAAAGGTAAGCCAGTTCATGATTCCTGTTGAGAAGTCTGTGACAGACGCAATGGCCGGACTGGAAGAGGATGGCACCTGGCTCACTCCCGATGACACGGTTGAAGCTGCGCTCAGAGCATTCGACAGGACCGGCAACCAGCGATTACCTGTTGTTCAGAGCGGTGATACGAGCAAGCTTGCGGGCTGGGTGGAGCATCTCGATACGGTAAACGCCTACAACAAGGCGTTGATTGAAGCGAGCGAGGAAGAGCATAAATAGACTTTGCAAACGACCTACCACCGCCATGCCGGTGCTATAGTCTCACCCTCATGCAAAAGATTCGCACAAACACTGCTGCCACCCTGCCAGATTCCGATGAGGCCGCCGACAAGGATAAGGCGCTCTCTCTTTCCGCGCGGGCCATGGTGCGGCCAGCCTATCTCGATTCCCTGAACGAGGCGCAGCGCGAAGCGATCACCGAACTTGACGGAGCAGTCCTGGTGCTCGCAGGTGCGGGAACCGGCAAGACGCGCGTGCTCACCACCCGCATCGCCCACATTCTGGCGACAGGACGGGCCCGTCCTGGCGAGATCCTTGCCGTTACCTTCACCAACAAAGCCGCGCGGGAAATGCGATCGCGCATTGGCACGCTTATTGGCGCTCAGGTCGAGGGTATGCCGTGGCTCGGCACGTTCCATGCGATTTCCGCGCGCATATTGCGCCGCCATGCAGAACTGGTCGATCTCACATCCAGCTTTACGATTCTAGATACAGACGACCAGATCCGGCTGCTGAAACAGCTTCTTGATGTGGAAAATATCGACGAGAAGAGATGGCCGGCCCGCCAACTTGCGGCTTACATCGACAATTGGAAAAACCGCGGACTTCTGCCCGACAAAGTTCAGGATGGCGAGTCGTTTGTATTCGCCGAGGGACGAGGTGCGGCACTTTACGCCCAGTACCAGAAGCGCCTAAAGGAACTGAATGCCGTCGATTTCGGCGATTTGCTTCTGGAATGTCTGCGCCTGTTCCAGGAAAATTCCAGCGTGCTTTCGGAATACCAGCAGCGACTACGCTACATACTGGTGGACGAGTATCAGGACACAAACGTGGCACAATATCTCTGGCTGCGCTTGTTGGCACAGGGCGGCGGAAATGTCTGCTGCGTTGGCGACGACGACCAGTCGATATATGGCTGGCGCGGTGCGGAAGTAGGCAACATCCTGCGGTTCGAACACGACTTCCCCGGCGCCAAAGTCGTCCGGCTTGAGCAAAACTACCGCTCAACCGGCCATATTCTTGCTGCCGCGTCCGCCGTCATCGCCAACAATCAAGACCGGCTCGGCAAGACCCTGCACACCGAAGACAGCGAGGGCGAAAAGGTCAAATTGCAGGGCTGCTGGGACGATGAGGAAGAGGCACGTTGCGTGTGTGAGGATATCGAGCAGCTCCAGCGCCGGGGGCACGCACTGAACGAGATTGCCATTCTCGTTCGGGCCTCGTTCCAGATGCGCGCCTTTGAAGACCGGTTCGTCACACTCGGCCTGGATTATCGGGTCATCGGCGGCCCGCGCTTCTACGAGCGCCTGGAAGTCCGGGACGCAACGGCCTATTTCGAGGCAACGTTGAATCCTTCGAATGATCTCAAGTTCGAGCGCATTATCAACACCCCACGCCGGGGCCTCGGTGACAGCACGCTAAACATCCTGCACACCCACGCGCGCAGCCAGTCGATCCCGCTGATGCAGGCGGCACGGACCCTTGTTGAGACGGAGGAGTTGAAACCAGCCCAGCGCCGCTCCCTTACAGACCTGCTTGCGCAATTCGACCGCTGGCGCGCGCTGGCCGATAAGATGCCGCATACGGAGTTGGCCGAGCTCATACTTGATGAATCCGGCTACACGACCATGTGGCAAAACGACAAGTCGCCCAAGGCCGCCAGCCGGCTCGACAACCTGAAAGAACTCATCCGGGTCATGGAAGACTATGACTCGCTCGCCGGTTTCCTCGAGCATGTGTCGCTGGTCATGGACCGGGATGGTGAAAATGGTGAGGACATGATCAACCTCATGACCCTGCATAGTGCCAAGGGGCTGGAATTTGAAACGGTTTTTCTCTCAGGATGGGAAGATGGTCTGTTTCCCCACCAGCGCAGCCTCGATGAATCGGGTGCTGCAGGTCTTGAAGAGGAACGCCGGCTTGCGCATGTCGGGCTGACACGGGCTAAGATGCGCGCGAAAATCACATTCGCCCAGAACCGTCGCACCCACGGGCTGTGGCAACAGGCGATCCCTTCCCGGTTCATCGATGAATTACCGGAAGCCAACGTCGAGGTGGAGCAAGCTGCAAGTCAATATGGCGGCTACGGCATGAGCCGGTTTGACGAGCAGGAGTCTTTTCTCACCGGCGACTATGGGACGCCTGGATGGCAACGCGCTCGCGCCCGCAAGGCAAAGGGCGGCAGCGTCGCTGCAGCGCCCACTTTGGATGCTGAGTATCGGGTCATTGCATCGGAAACGGCCAACGGTTCGGATTTTCAGTTGGGTGAACGCATTTTCCACCAGAAATTCGGTTACGGCGCGATCACCCGTATCGACGGCAACAAGCTCACTGTCGACTTCGACAAGGCGGGACAGAAGAAGGTCGTCGACAGTTTTGTCGAGCGGCACTAAGGCACCATCCAGGGCACTTCTATCCTTCGGGTGATTTGCGGCGCACTTTCAACTTCGGTGCATCATCCTTGAGCCGCACTTCACGCTGCGGGAACGGAATTTCGACTTCGTTATCTGTCAAAGCGTCCCACACAAGAAAAAGGACATCCGAGGAAAATTTGTTCGCACCATCATCAAGCCCGTCCACCCAGAATTCCACGCCGAACTCCACGCCTGAATCCCCAAACCCCCGCAGCTCGCAATCAGGAGTTTCAGGCTCCTGAAGCACCTTCGGATGCTTTGAGACTGCGGCCTCGATAATCGGCGGTATCTTGTGTAAGTCCGTATCGTAGGCGACAGAGAATTCGACCTCATATCGCTGGCGCGTATCCGCGTGCGTCCAGTTCGTGAACTGGGAAGTAATGAACTTCTCGTTCGGAACCATGATCTCTTTGCCATCGAATGTTTCGAGAGCAGACGAGCGCATATTCAGGGCTTTCAGGATGCCGGCCTTTCCATCCTCGAGCTCGATGTAATCGCCAACCTTGATGGATCGCTCCAGCAGAATAATGATGCCTGAAATAAAGTTGGATGCGATCTGTTGCAGCCCGAAACCCAGACCAACGCCAAGCGCACCGCCGAAGACGGTTAGGGCTGTCAAATCAAGTCCGAGAATCTGCAGCAGCAGAATGAAAATCAGGACAAAGAGCGCGATCTCGAACAGCTTGGCAAAGAGTTCCCGTGTCGGAAGGTCGATCGACTCCTGCGACCGGATTGCCGTCTTACCAGCTGAATTCGAAATCCGTCCAAGCCAGAACAATATGGCGCCGGCAACGATCGATTTGATGATGAAATAGATGGACAGGCGAATATTGCCAACTTCCAGGGAGAACCCGTCTAGAAAGCCTGCCGTTTCATCGAACCAGCCAAACACCTGCAATGTGGCGACGGGAATAGCGACCCACAGACAAAGCGGACGCACCAGCGGATGGGTCACAAAACGGGTAATCGCCGTGTAGAGCAGGAAAATCACGCCTGCGCCTTGCGCGATGCGCACCAGCCACGCCGTGCCGACGATCGCGCTTGCTACCTCGATGGCAACCGCCAGAAAAAATATGGTGAGCAACGCGAACAGCAAATCGCGGATCGCAAAAAGCCCCTTACGCATCGTCAGCAACGGCCCGTCGCTGGGCTCGTCCCGGAATACCGAGACATTCTTTGCAATACCGCGAGCGGCGAAATGCGCCGCAAGAACCGCGATGATGATTGCTCCTATTTGTGCGTAGAAAGTAGGGCTTTGGGCCCAGCCACCAATCTTGTCGGCAAGATCGAGGCCCTGGGCCTGGAGTTCGTCAACTGACGGCATTGATTCTGCCCCTTGATTTGAGACCGGTGCTCACGGCGTGTCTCCTTAACCGCATCACCATGCCTCCTGCAACCATTCGGTGCATTCGCTTGCGGTTTCAGCCACTGGCCACTATCTCGGGAACATGACGAGCAAAAGAGTAGATATTTTGATTGTTGGTGGCGAGCCCACGGTCGCGATCCGCTGTGTCATTCGTGAGTAATTCGCCGACCTACCGCGTCAGCCTTGCCCTTGCCCGCGATGCGGTCGAGCGGGCCGAGACATATCTAAGCGATCTTCATTCTCCATCACCAACTGCCATAAGTCTGATTGAACAAGCTGACGGGAGTTGGCGACTTGATGCCTATTTCGATACGCCGCCCGACATTCCGACTCTATCGGCGGCGCTTGGCGCACATTGTGGCCAGGATCCACACCTCACATCGGAAAAACTCGCCGATGTTGATTGGGTCGCCCTGAGCCAGCAAGGTCTCCATCCCGTGCGGGCCGGACGGTTCCTTGTGCACGGCAGCCACGACCAAAAACTGGCGCATGCCAGCCGCTGGGCGATTGAAATAGACGCTGGCCAAGCCTTTGGCACCGCGCATCACGGCTCGACTTTGGGATGCCTGCGAGCAATCGATGAGCTCTCCAAGCATCTGAAAACAAGAAATATTCTCGAGCTTGGAACGGGCTCGGGCGTGCTGTCAATTGCGGCAGCCAGGGTCTGGAATGCAAATGTATTGGCCGGAGACCTCGATCCGATTGCGGTCAAGGTTGCGCGTGAAAACTGCAGGCGCAACGGTGCGGGCGCAAATGTCCGCACAGTAACCGCGGTTGGCCTGCACAGCCCGCTCATTCGCGCCAGGGCGCCTTACGATCTCGTTATCGCCAATATTCTGGCGCGGCCACTCATTGGGATGGCGCATGAAATCGCCAAAGCGCTAAAGCCCGGTGGTTTCGTAATTTTGTCGGGGATAACACGTGAACAGGCGGGGCGCGTTGCGGCTGCTTACATCGCAGCCGGATTTGCGCGCCGCCGCCAGATCACGATTTCAGAGTGGGTAACGCTTACGCTGGTACGTGTGAGCCGCAGGCCTTAGCCCCGACGAACGCGCCTGATGTCGGCCGATGAATATCCAAGCTTGGTCAGATACTCGTCATCCAGCCCGTTGAAGTGGCGCGCAATACGCTCGCGCACCTGCTTTTCCCGGGCATCAACAATGCGCCAGAATACCCGGCGCAGCCACCCACCGAACGACGAGCCCGGCTTGGAGCCTTGTAAGTCTCTATAGGTCGTTGCAGTCATGGCAATCACCATTGGTTTGAATTCTGCCAACCAGTAGGGTCAGCAATGTTGACCCATATATAGTCGTATTCGACTTTCGGAGTAATGGGTTATGCTGCAACGCAGCAATGCGTTTGGTGCATGCCGAAGTTCGGATTTCCGTCCGAATCGGAACATGTTCCAGGAAAGCATTCATTGATCGCATCCAGACGACCCCCTACAAACCCCAGTCATGTTTCAAACGTTTGAGAATATTGCCGACCCGTCAAAAGGCAGGCCACGTGTGGCTGAGCTGCGCAAGGCGCTCAGGGCCCGCAAACTCGCCGCCTTTTTGGTGCCGCGCGCAGATGAGTATCAGAACGAATATACCCCCCCCAGCGCCGAACGGCTTTTCTGGCTCACGGGCTTTTCCGGTTCCGCGGGCATGGCGATCATCGGGCGCAAGGAAGCGACTTTGTTCGTCGATGGTCGCTATACGCTGCAGTCAGCACAGCAGGTCGACACCAAAGTCTTCGACATTCTTCAGGTTCCGCAGAATGACCCGGCGGATTGGCTCAAGAAGTATCTCAAGAAAGGCGATGCGCTGGGCTACGATCCGCGACTGCACACGATAAGGGCCGTTGCGCGGTTGAAACAGACGGTTGAAGAAATCGGCGCCATACTCCTGCCTCAAAACGCAAACCCGATTGATGCCATCTGGACACGGCGCCCCGCCCCGCCGTGCGAGCCGGTCTCGTTGCATCCTCTCGAATTCGCAGGCGTAGTGGCCGCAAAAAAAATCACTGATGTGCAAAAGCGGCTCCGAAAAGACAAATCAAACGCAGTGGTGCTCACATCGCCTGAGTCGATCGCCTGGCTGCTCAATATCCGCGGGCAGGATGTGCCCCATACGCCGCTAGTCCTGTGCACCGTGATTGTCCCCGCCAAGGGGCGTGCGAGCCTTTACATCGACTCACGCAAGCTCTCAGCAGGCGTCCGCAAGGTTCTCAGGCAAGACATTGACATTCGAAAGGCCGAGGCGTTGATGTCCGCCCTGTCAGACCTCGGCAAATCCAAGTCGAAGGTCCAGCTTGATCCGGATCGGGCATCGCAATGGTACGCCGATCGATTGAACGAAGCAGGTGCTGAGGTTGTAAAAAAACAGGACCCATGTCTTCTGCCTAAAGCGAAGAAGAACAAGGCCGAGATCGCCGGTACGCGAGTTGCTCACGTTCGGGACGGTGTGGCCATGTGCCTTTTTCTGAGCTGGCTCGACGCAAATGCCGCATCGGGCAAATTAGATGAAATCAGCACAGCCAGGAAACTCGAGACATTCCGTACTGATACTGGAAAACTCAAGGAAATCAGTTTCGATACTATTTCTGGCGCAGGCGCAAACGGAGCGATCGTCCATTATCGTGTGAGCATGGCGACGAACGCAAAGCTTCGGGCCAATTCGCTCTATCTCGTTGATTCCGGAGCGCAATATCTGGATGGCACCACCGATATAACGCGCACAATTGCTATAGGCGAGCCGACACCAGATATGTGCCGTCACTTTACGCTCGTCCTCAAAGGACATATCGCGATCTCGCTAGCGCGTTTTCCCAAGGCCACGCGGGGCGCCGACCTCGACCCGCTGGCTCGTGCTGCACTCTGGAATGCGGGCTTGGATTTCGACCATGGGACTGGCCATGGCGTTGGCAGTTATTTGAGTGTCCATGAAGGCCCTCAGGGCATTTCCAAGCGTGGCATGGCACCACTGGAGCCGGGCATGATCTGTTCCAACGAGCCTGGTTATTACCGCGAGGGTGAATACGGTATCCGAATTGAGAATCTTGTGCTGGTTACTGGTGCGAAAAAGATTAAAGGGGGCGAGCGGCCCATGATGGGATTCGAAACACTCACCCTCGCACCTATCGACAGGCGCCTGATCCATGTGCCTCTTCTGACAGATGATGAACTGCGCTGGCTGAACGCTTATCACGCGCGGGTGCTCAATGAGATTGGTCCTGCACTGAAGGGGAAGGACAAGCAATGGCTGGTGCAGGCGACGGCGCCACTGGAGGCGGCGTGAGCGGGGTCATGCTCATCACCGGAGGAAGCCGGGGCATCGGTGCGGCGACGGCGCGTCTTGCCGCGCGCAACGGCTATACGGTGGGCATCAATTATACGTCTGCCCGCGAGCAGGCTGAAGCTGTTGTTGCGGATATTGAGGGAGCGGGCGGCAAAGCCCTGGCAATACAGGCAGATATCTCCGACCCCAACAGTGTCGAGCGGCTGTTTCACATTTGCGACCTTGAATTGGGGACACTCTCAGTGCTTGTCAATAATGCCGGAATCCTTGAAACACAGGCGCGATTTGAGGATATCACCGCCGATCGTATTGACCGGGTTTTTGCTGTGAATGTGCGAGGCGCCTTTATGTGCGCACGCGAAGCCGTCAAACGCATGTCGACGAAGCATGGGGGCGCCGGCGGCGCCATCGTCAATGTATCCTCAGCCGCATCGCGCCTCGGATCCCCTGGCGAGTACATCGACTATGCGGCATCGAAGGGGGCCATCGACACCATGACAATCGGCCTGTCGAAAGAGGTGGCGAGCGAAGGCATCCGCGTGAATGCCGTTCGCCCTGGAATTATCGAAACCGATATCCATGCATCAGGCGGTGAGCCAGGCCGTGTCGAGCGCATCGGACCGACACTTCCAATGGGCCGCGGCGGCACGGCGGAAGAGATTGCGGAAACCATTCTCTGGCTGGCGTCGGACGAGGCGTCCTATGTGACCGGGAGTTTCATTGAGGCGTCAGGCGGGCGGTAGTTATTCTTCACCAACCAATCTGAACCAGTCATCTTCGCTCAGCACCTGCACGCCAAGCTCTTGCGCTTTTTTTAACTTCGAGCCTGCCGCCTCGCCAGCAACCAAATAATCAGTCTTGGACGATACAGAGCCCGCAACCTTGGCGCCGTAACGCTCGGCCATGACCTTGGCTTCAGAGCGCGACAGGCGTTCCATGGAGCCAGTAAAGACCACCGTCTTGCCGGTGACGGGGGATGACGTTTCCTCCACCAGGAACGGCTCTGGTGTGACTTCCTGCAGGAGCGCATCCAGCACCTCGATGTTATGGTCTTCGGCGAAGAACTCGATGATGGCGTCGGCAACCACCTGACCGATGCCGTCGATATTGTTCAGCTCCTCATATGCTGAACTCTCATGGTCGCTTGCCGCAATCATGGCCACACGCAGCGCATCGAATGTGCCGTAGCTCCTGGCCAGAAGCCGCGCGGTTGTCTCGCCTATATGACGGACCCCGAGCGCATAGATGAACCTGTCCAGCGAGATCGCCCGTCGCTCATTGATCGCCGCAAACAGGTTGGCGACGGATTGATCTCCCCAGCCTTCTTTCCCCTGAAGCGGCTTATCCGTACGGGCATTGCGCACCTCAAGCGTGAAGATGTCGGCAGGTCTCATGACACGGCCTTCTTCGTAGAACGCTTCGACCTGCTTGGACCCCAACCCCTCAATGTCATATGCATTGCGCGAGACAAAATGCTTCAGCCGCTCGACTGCCTGTGCTGGACAAATGAGCCCGCCGGTGCAGCGGCGCACCACGTCTTCCCGGCCAGTCTTGGGATGAATCTCTCGCACTGCGTGACTGCCGCACGCAGGGCAGACTTTCGGAAATTCAAATGGTTTCAAGTCCTTGGGGCGTTTTTCCTCAATGACCGATAAAACCTGCGGGATGACATCACCTGCGCGCTGGATGACAACCGTATCGCCGATCCGCACACCTTTGCGCGCAATCTCATCTTCGTTGTGAAGCGTCGCATTTTGAACGACGACACCACCGACGGTTACCGGTTCGAGCTTCGCGACAGGCGTGAGAGATCCGGTCCGCCCCACCTGTATTTCGATGCCCTTAAGGATGGTCGTCGCCCTCTCGGCGGGGAACTTGTGTGCAATGGCCCAACGCGGTGCACGCGAGACAAAACCCAACCTCTCCTGCAAATCAAGCCGGTCAACCTTGTAGACAACACCATCGATGTCGTAGCCGAGGGCCGAACGTTCTGTTTCGAAATCGGCATGAGCGGTAATGAGCTCATCGACCGTGTGGCACAGTCTCGTAAGCGGATTGGTGGGTACACCCCACTTCTGCATGGCCTCGATGACCCCCATCTGCGTATCCGCTGGCAACGCGCTGACTTCCCCCCATGCATAGCCAAAAAAATGCAACTTCCTCGATGCGGTCACCGACGGGTCAAGCTGGCGCAGTGATCCCGCCGCGGTATTGCGCGGATTGACATAGGTCTGTTTCCCGGCAGCCTCCTGAGCAGCATTGAGTTCAGCAAAATCCTCGTGACGCATGAAGATTTCTCCACGCACCTCAAAGACGTCCGGCACATTTGCGCCACTGAGCACATGGGGGATATCGGGAATAGTGCGCACATTGGCGGTGACATTCTCGCCCGTTGCGCCATCACCGCGGGTTGCCGCGAGCACAAGTTTTCCCCGTTCGTAACGCAAGGAAATCGACAGGCCATCGATTTTCGGCTCCGCAGTAAAAGCTGCTTCGTTTGCCTCGCCCTTCTTGAAGAAGCGGCGTACCCTGTCAACGAAGTCACGCACATCGTCACCGCTGAAGGCATTCCCGAGCGACAGCATCGGCACTGTATGCGTCACCTTAGCAAACTGTTCTGAGGGTGCCGCCCCGACACGCTGGCTCGGGCTGTCCGGACGTATGAGGCCGGGAAAGCGAGCCTCTATTGCTTCGTTGCGCTGACGTAGCGCATCATAATCCGCGTCAGTGATTTCCGGCGCGTCATCAGCGTAATAGAGCGCATCATGATGAGTAATTTCCTCCGTCAGCCGCTGTAACTCCGTCTCGGCCTGGGCGTCGGTCAGTTCTTCGACGAGCATATTCGCCGAGCTGTCATCTCCCCCACTCACCGTGAGCCTCCGATTAAACGGTCGGCGGCCGCGCGCGCTTCATCCGTCACTGTCTGACCCGCGAGCATGCGGGCAATCTCTTCGCGCCGTGACGGCTCGTCCAGTGCCGTCACACGCGTGGCGACGGCCTCATCGCCTGTCCCGTCAACGGCTTCCTTGGAAATTCGCAGATGCCCGGAGGCATGGGCTGCTACCTGCGGCGCATGAGTCACCGCAACCACCTGAAGGCCGTTGGCAAGTTTGGCCAACCTCTCTCCGATTGCGGCCGCAGTCGCACCACCGACCCCTGTATCGATCTCGTCGAAAATCAGCGTTGGCGCACTGCCACGCGCAGCCAGGACAACCTTGAGCGCCAGAATGAACCGCGCCAGTTCGCCACCTGACGCTACCTTCATCAATGGGCCCGGTGCGGTTCCCGGATTTGTCTGCACCTGAAACGAAATCCGGTCCAGCCCGTGAGGTCCACCCTCTTCCGGTGCGGATGTCTCGAGATGGCTCATAAAAGCCGCCTTCTCCAGCTTGAGCGGCGGCAGTTCTCCCATCACGGTCTCATCAAGCCGCTTTGCACCATCCAGACGCTTCTTGCTGAGTGAAACGGCCACTTTCCGATATTTGTCGCCGGCTTGTTGTTCGGCATCTTTGAGCGCCTCAACTTCCTGCTCGCCAGCGTCGAGTGCCGCCAGTTCCTTCTCGAATTTGACGATGATTTCAGGCAATTCGGACACTGGCACCTTGTGCTTGCGTGCAAGCGCTCTCAACGCAAACAGCCGGTCTTCAGCTTCCTCAAGCGCCTTTGGTTCAAACTGGGTAGCAGTAATTGCCTGATCTATGCGTTCACGCGCATCATTGATTTCAGCAAGCACCCTCTCCAGTGCGCCTGTAATTGGCCTTAGAATATCTTCGGTCTCTGGTCCCTGGCGCTCGAGCTTTCTCAGTGCGGCTCCCAGCCTGGCGTGTGCGGTGCCGTCACCGGCCAGGGCGTCCTGTGCCTCCTCCAGATCCTGCGCGATTTTCTCCGAATGCATCATGAGCTGTCGCCGCTGGGCGAGTGCTTCTTCCTCATCGGCTTTCGGATCGAGAGACTTCAATTCATCAAGCGCATGAGTAAGAAAATCTGCATTCTCACCAACCTCGGCGATCTGCGCTTGCTTGTCCTGCAGAGCCTGCTGGGCATCGGTCCAGATCACATAGGCGTCCGCGACGGCGTCCGCTTCACTGGTCAGACCGGCAAACGCATCGAGCAGGCGGCGGTGGGTCGCGCCATCCGTGAGCGCGCGGTCATCATGCTGGCCGTGAATTTCAACGAGCATCGTGCCTATACGCTTTAGCAGCTGTACTGAAACCGGTTCATCATTGATGAAAGCGCGCGTGCGCCCATCGCTCGACTGGACACGCCGCAAGATTAGTGTGGATTCAATAGAAAGACCGTTTTCTTCGAGGATCAGGTTCACAGGATGCTCCGAGCCTGGCTCGAAGACCGCAGTAACCTGCCCCTGATCCACATCCTTGCGCACGAGTGCTGCATCGCCCCGCGCACCAAGGGCCAAAGCGAAGGCGTCGAGCAGTATCGATTTTCCAGCGCCTGTTTCGCCGGTCATCACGGACAGGCCGTCGCCAAACTCCAAATCGAGCCGGTCGATCAGAACGATGTCACGGATATTCAGGGCGGTTAGCATATTGCGCCCCTGATTTTGCCGCCGAACCTAACTGCCTGATACGCCCCTAGCTCGAACGCGGCTTCACGTTGCGCCAGGCACGGCTGATCCAGGACCCGGTGTCTTCGTGCGGTTCCAGTCCGTCGCTTCTTAGCAGCTTGTATGAATACTGGTACCACTTGCTTTCCGGAAAGTTATGTCCGAGTACGGCCGTTGCCGTTTGCGCCTCCGCATTTACACCAAGCGCCATATAGGCTTCCGCAACGCGCATCAAGGCCTCTTCGACATGCGCCGTCGTCTGATATTTCGTAATGACGATGCGGTAGCGGTTAATGGCTGCAAGATAGTTGTGCTGCTCCAAATAATATCGGGCAACCTTCATTTCCGACGCCGCCAGCATATCCACCGTTATTTTGGCCCGATTGCGGGCCGTGGCTGCATAGGGGCTTTCGGGATGGCGCCTGACCAGAATTTCCAATTCCTTGAGCGCCTTTCTGGTGCGATTCTGGTCGCGCGCGGGATCGGTAATCCGGTCATAATTGGAACTGGCAATGACGTGCTGTGCCAGTGCCGATTCCTTGGTTCCCGGATGCAAGGTGTTGTAGCGCTTGGCAGCCTGGACCGCTTCGGGGTGCTGCCCCGCCTTATAGTACGCGTATGAGGACATGACGATCGCCCGGCGCGCAAATGGCGAATAGGGGTGATCGCGGTCAACTTCCTCAAATTTCTTGGCAGCCTCGCTGAACTTGCCGGCATCCATGAGCGTATCGGCCTGCGAATAGATCACTTCGGGTGGATCGCCACTGCTGACGCTGGCTTTTTCTTGCGACGCACAGCCTGCAAGAAGCCCAGCGCACGCAACGCCGGCAACAAGAATAGATCTAACGACAAACCGTCTGATAATCACGTCCATCCCACACAAGCCTGCCGACAGGACCGGCTAAAATTGATTGTGCCACGGGCCGAAAAACACCCGCTTCAATTCATCGTCATTTCAAGTCAGTTTCAGAGACTCTGTTGTAGCGCAAATGCCGAACCGATATCTGCATTGGAACACGGCGATTGTGGTGATTTTGAGCCACGGCATCAAGAGCGTACCCGCGCAAAGCGTTAACTGCCGGCCGAACGCAGTTGCGTCCGGAAACCAACAGAAACAGAGAATGACTTAAAATGCCCGGCGCTTAGCTGTGATCGGCTGCATAGTTGGCTGCCACGGCCCCGAAACCGGCTTCCGCATGCAGCACTTCGCGGCGCCGAGGTGCCTCAACAACCGTCCAGGCGCTCTCATCTGCCAGAAGCGCCTTGACCACAAGGCTGTTCAGACGGTGTCCACCGCGCTGTGAACGGTATGCACCCATGATCGGGATGCCGGCCAGCGCCAGATCACCGACTGCGTCCAATGCCTTGTGACGGACGAACTCATCGGCGAAGCGCAAACCTTCAGGATTAATGACACGGTCATCGCCAATGGCTACCGTGTTTTCCAACGCCGCACCCAATGCAAGGCCAGCGGCCCATAGGCTCTCAACATCCTTCATGAAACCGAAGGTGCGGGCCCGGGAGAGTTCATCGCGGAAAGTATCAGGCGTAATTTCAAGGCGAATACGCTGCTTTCCGATGAGCGGCGTATCGAATTCAATTCCGACGTCGACAAGGAAGCCATCATGGGGCGTCAACTCACCCCAAGCTTGTCCATCTTCGACACGAATCGGCTTGAGAATCTTGATGAAGCGGCGGGGCGCATCCTGCTCGCGGATACCAATCTCATCGATGGCATCAACGAAAGGCTTCGAGCTTCCATCCATGATCGGCACTTCACCGCTGTCGATTTCAATGCGGATATTATCAATGCCAAGTCCACGCACAGCGGCAAGCAAATGCTCCACTGTTGCCACACTCGTGCCATTCCCGTCGCTTAATACAGTACAGAGAGTCACGTTGGAAATAGCTTGGCAGGAGGCTGGAAGTTCGACTTCACCGTCGGCACCATCAGGAACGACAAAACAAATACCTGTGTCGGGATCTGCTGGTGAAAGGAGGATTGAAACCGGGGCACCTGTGTGGACCCCTGTACCGTCTAATGCAATCTCACTCGCAAGAGTGGTCTGCCGGTCTCCAAAAGAGCGCTTCATGGTCAAAGTGTCGTTCCCCGAATGGGCCAAGACGTAAATCCTGAACCCCCCAATCTGGATTTGACCGCCCCTGACACTCCAACTCTGACGAACCTGACTGCGCGCCTGTTTAACTCAGGTCTTGCTTGCAGAACATTCCGTAGTCTGTTTGCGTCTGGACGACACATTGGGACAATAACGTGCGATTCTACGCGCCGACAAATCACGCTTATTTTCAGTCTGTTACAAAATCCCCTACCATATTAACCTATTGAAAATAAACTATTTTTTCCCGACCTGGCCACTCATGAAGGCGTTGGAGCGGCCAGTTCGGCGTGAAGTGTTACTAGTTTGCCTGCCGCTTTAGGAACGCAGGAATCTCCAAATCCGCATTTTCCTGCTGATTCGGCGTCTGATTCGCTGGCTGTTTCGGCACCCCGGCGGCACGCGTAATTCGCTTCCGGGAGGTCGTTTCACCTGCTGCCTTGTGATGCGCAGCAGTTTCAGCGGCAGGTTTAGCAGCGCTCGGCTTTGACGTGTCCATGGTGGGCTCCTTATCGCGCGCGATTTCTGTTTCTTTCCTCTTGCTTCCACCTAACCCAGTCAGGCGTTCAAGGAAGCCAACTTTTTTCTTCTGCTCCTTGATTCCGGGTGCCGGCATGGAGGCATCCTGCTCCTGCGCTTTCATCGCCTTTTGGGCGACAGGCGGGAAATCTTCAATCTTTGGCATTCGTCGCGGCGAGGACTTCGCGACTGAGGGCGGTTGTGGAACAAAGGTTGCTGGCTGTTCCCCTTGCTCATTCGTCCCGACAGGCTTCACTGGCGATTGTGGCGCACGTTTTTCGATCGTAACGTCCTGTCCACTTTTCCAGACTTGCTCACCCTCGCCTTTGGCCTGCCCCTCTTCAGCACCAGCCTTCTGCTCAGACACGTCGTCAACTGGCTGTAGCGCGGCTATGCGCTTGGTCAGCGTGGCAACGGCATCTTCGGCTTCAGGCTTGGCTGCTTCCGTCTTTGTTGCCGTTTCGGCATCCGCGCCCTTTGTCGCACTCTGTCCATTCAAACCTGTGGCTACCACAGAGACGCGGATCTTCCCATCAAGGCTCTTGTCGAACGTCGCGCCAAGAATGATGTTGGCGCCTGCGTCCACTTCTTCACGAATGCGCGAAGCTGCCTCGTCGACTTCGTAAAGCGTGAGATCGCTGCCACCGGTGATCGATATCAGAAGACCGTTGGCACCACGCATAGTGACATCGTCAAGCAGTGGATTGGATATTGCCGATTCTGCCGCTTCAATTGCGCGCTGTTCGCCCGAGGCTTCACCGGTGCCCATCATCGCCTTGCCCATGCCCGCCATGATCGCCTTGACGTCGGCAAAGTCGAGATTGATCAGGCCTTCCTTGACCATCAGGTCGGTGATGCAGCCAACGCCTGAATGCAACACTTCGTCTGCCATCGCAAACGCATCGGCAAAAGTGGTTTTCTCTGTCGCAACCCGGAACAGATTCTGGTTGGGGATGACGATTAGCGTATCGACATATTTCTCAAGTTCCTCCAACCCGTTCTGGGCGGTGTTCATGCGGTGTTGGCCCTCAAACTGAAACGGTTTGGTTACAACGCCGACGGTCAGGATGCCTTCTTCCTTCGAGGCTCTGGCGATAACCGGCGCGGCGCCGGTACCAGTGCCACCGCCCATGCCGGCGGTGATGAATGCCATATGAGAGCCGGACAATTGCGCCTTGATATCAGCAATCGCCTCATCTGCAGCCGAAGCGCCGATATCGGGCTTTGACCCGGCGCCGAGCCCCTCGGTCATATGCGCGCCCATCTGGATACGCCGTTCGGCGAGCGATGTAGCGAGCGCCTGGGCATCGGTATTGGCGACAACGAACTGCACGCCCTCGAGCCCGGAGTCGATCATGTTGTTCACCGCGTTGCCTCCGGCGCCACCGACGCCGAAAACAGTAATGCGCGGCTTGAGTTCCGTCAGATCAGGCACTTTGAGGTTGATGGTCATGGCGATCCTACTTTTTCGAGTGGTCAACGTTGGTTGCGATTGGGTTCATGGTCAACGACCGGAAAACCGTTCCGGGCAAAAGCGCAGCGCGCCGCAATTTACGCGTCCCGCACATGTTAAAAACTCTCCCTGATCCATTGACCGACGCGGGAGAAATATCCCGTGCCCGTCTTGAGCATCCGCGTTTCCGAATACGCGCTGAACTGAGCCGGCTCCCGCATAGCGTATTGCAGCAGCCCGGTCGCGGTTGTGAATGCGGGTCCGACACCTTGCTCGGGCAGTCCAGGCAGATGCCTTGGGCGTCCCAGACGAACGGACTTGGAAAAGATACGCGCAGCGTAGTCGGACAATCCGGCAAGCTGGCTGGCACCGCCCGTGAGTACGATGTGCTGACCCGCCACGTCCCGTAATCCCGATGATTCCAGCCGATCGCGCGCAGTCTCGAGAATCTCCTCAATCCGTTGCTGGACCAACTGTGCAATCTGCGCCTTGGAGGTCTGGTTGAACTGTGGTGCATCATGCTCACCCATAACCGGGTAAGAGATGATTTCGCCCTCATCAGAGGCCGCTGCAAAGGCACAGCCGTGCAGAGTTTTGATGCGCTCTGCTTCCTCAAGCGGAGTGGACAGGTGGCGCGCAAGATCAAGCGAAATATGATTTCCACCGAGGGCAATAGCATCGCAATAAGCGAACTGGCCGTCCGCCAGGACAGATAACCCGGTGGTCCCTGCGCCCATATCGATGCAGGTCACGCCAAGCGCGGCCTCAGCATCGGAAATTGCGGATAGGCCGCTCGCGTAAGGAGTTGCCACAAGTCCGGCCACGGAGAGGTGACAGCGTTCCACGCAAAGCATCAGATTGCGGATCGGCGGCTGGTCCGCAGCGACGGCATGTACGTCAACGCTCAGCCGATCGGCAATCATCCCACGTGGATCGCTGACCGCGTTGCCCTCATCCAACCGATAACCGGTGGCAAGCGTATGCAGCACCATGCGATTGTCGCGTTCCGCATATTCGCGGCCCGCAGTCATCACCTTGTCAATATCTCGCTGGCGCACGGACTCCGACGCGATCGCAACGCTTGCAGAGAAAATGTCGCTCTTCAGCCTGCCGCATGAAATCGACAGGATCACATCATCGACAATCCTGCCTGCCATGCGTTCGGCCTGGTCAACAGTCGCGCGAATGGCTTGCTCTGCCGCATCCATGTGTACAATGACACCGCTCTTGATACCCTGTGAGCGTTGATGCCCGAAACCGATTACGCGCAATTGGGTTTTTCGCCCGCTTTCCGACATGTAACCTGGCACCGGCTCGGGCTTTGCGATCATGCAACACACCTTGCTCGTGCCGACATCGAGTATGGCGACGAGCCCTGAGCGTTTGGCGTTATGTCCGTTCTTACGATCCATCGTGGCGTTCAAATCGTCCTTACGTATCTCGTCCAGGGCGGCGGTCTTTGCGTTTCGGTGCTGCGAAGGCAGAGTCACGCCGCCGCACGGCATCCGATCCCATTCGAATGGTCACGCGATCGCCGAGTCGCAAATCCACCGCGACCGCATCTCCTGACAGAATCTTGTGCTTGGCATCGAGTTCGGCGACCTTCTTGAGCGCTCGTCCTGGGTCATTTTCAGGCAATCGGATTTCAAGCCCGTTTTCGAGTTTCAAGTTCCAGCGCCGATCCGCGACGCGAACGGCCGCTTGAACCCTTTTCTTGATGTTCGGCCATAGCGCGAGTTCATCAAGCAACTCCCGCGCATTCTTTGCAGCGCCATCTCCCACGATCAGAGGAAGTTCCGAGTAGGTGCGCTTTTTCAATATTCCAAGAACCGTGCCGTCCTGGTCTACCAAGTGAAGCGTGGATTTGTACTGCCACACCGCGTAGGGCGCGCGTTCCTCGATAACCACATGCAATTGCGATGGAAGAAGTCGCATAACCTGCGCACGGCGAACCAGCGGAAGTGTTTCCAGTCTTTCTTTCGCGCCAGCAGTGTCGAATGCGAATGTCGAGGTGGCGCGATCAAATCCAAGCGCCCTGACGATTGCCCGGTCGCTGGTGTGTTTCTGGCCCTCGATGGTAACGTGGTCGACCGCAAACCCTGCTCGGACGATGATCGTAGAGAATTGTTTGGATGCGAAGTCGGCAGACCGGTTGGCGTAGCCGCCGACTGCAAGACCATAGACGCCTACCAGACAGACGAAGCTGACGGTTGCAATCCGCCACGGACGGGACATGCGGAAAGACAGCGGCCCACGCGCAGAACGCTGGCCCGGTTTTTGGGACCGGCCCTGCCAGCTTTCGCTCAAGGACAGCGGGATTCCGAAACAACGCAGCCCTTTTCCTTTCGAGCCACGGTTCCAAAAACCAAATCTACTGCCTTTTCCTTTGTTTCTCTTGCCGCCTAGCGGTTGCAAGATGCGTCCTCCACGATCCAGCGCAAAAATTCTCCAAACTCGAAGCCCGCATGGGCTGCCAGCTCAGGCACAAGTGACGTCGCCGTCATGCCGGGCTGCGTATTTACCTCAAGGCAAAAAACCTGATCATCACGCGCGGTGCTTTCATTAAAAATGAAATCCGCACGGCTGACCCCGCGGCAACCCAAAGCCTTGTGAGCCTTGAGTGCTAGCTTCCTAACCAATTGGTAAACATTTGGTGAAATTTGCGCCGGGAGGACGTGTTTTGAGCCTCCAGGAGCGTATTTTGCCTCATAGTTGTAAAAAGCGAGGCCTTCGGACGGGATTATCTCGGTGACACCGAGGGCTTCGTCACCCATGACGGCGCACGTCAATTCCCGACCGGGAACGAAGCACTCGACCATGACGTCATCGCCGAGTGCCCAATCTGATGAGGTAAGTTCTTGCGGTGGATGGGCATGATCCTCCCGCACAATGAAGACGCCGACGCTGGAGCCTTCAGCAATCGGTTTGATCACATAGGGCGGCTCCATGACGTGCTCTTTAGCTGCAACCAAACGCGGGACAATCTTGTGTTCCGCGACCGGAATGCCAGCAGCATTGAAAGCGGCCTTGGAGAGTTCCTTGTTCATGGCAAGCGCTGAGGCCAGGACACCCGAATGGGTATAGGGAATACCTAGAATTTCGAGCAGGCCTTGAACCGTCCCATCTTCACCCAAAGGTCCGTGCAGCGAATTGAAGACCACATCGGGCGCGACGTCCTTGAGTCGTGCTGCGACATCGCGATCCATGTCGATACAGGTAACCTTGTACCCCACGCCTTCAAGGGCGTCGGCGCAATCCTTTCCGGATGAAAGCGAGACCTCACGTTCCGCTGAGAGTCCACCGAGAAGAACGGCCACATGCTCAAATTTCCTGGTCACAATGTGCCCTCCGGATCCCTGCCGTTCATCGTCACGCCAAGACGGCGAATTTCCCACTCGAGCTCTATCCCGCTCGACTCCTTTACGCGCGTACGCACTGTTTCACCCAGTTCCTCGATATCGGCACCGGTCGCGCCACCCTCGTTGATGAGGAAATTGCAGTGCTTCTCCGAAACTTTGGCGCCGCCGACCTTCATACCGCGACACCCTGCAGCATCTATCAGTTTCCAGGCACTGTGACCCGATGGATTTTTGAAAGTGCTGCCGCCAGTGCGAGATTTAATTGGCTGCGCCTGCTCTCGGTATTCGGCCACCTCAGCCATTTCGGCCTGAATGTCCGCTCGCTCTCCTGCTTCGCCGTGAAACAGCGCCTGCGTGAAAATGAAATCTTCGGGGACAGAGCAATGGCGATAGCTGAAACCCATCTCTTCGTTGCTCAGTACATGAACCCGCCCTGACCTGTCGACAGCGCGCGCCTCCACCAAAACGTCCTTGGTCTCACGGCCGTGCGCGCCACCGTTCATCCTTAGCGCACCGCCTACCGAGCCTGGAATGCCGCGATAGAATGAAAGCCCGGCGATGCCTGCATCCGCCGCAGCCCGCGCCACCTTTACATCCGGCACAGCAGAGCCCGCCCGCAGCCGATATTCTTCTTCCGCCGCAAACTGTCCAAAGCCTCGCCCCAGCCGGATTACGACACCCGGGATGCCTCCATCGCGCACTAGAAGATTGGAACCAAGACCGATGACAATCACCGGCATGTCCGCCCGAAAGTGGGTCAGGAAATAGGCAAGATCTGATTCATCCGCCGGAGTGAATAGAAGCTGTGCTGGCCCGCCCACTCGAAACCAGGTGATATCGGACAGAGACACATTGGCGGCTAGCCTACCCTTAAGTTCAGGCAGCTTGGCGGCCAGATCCCCTGTCATATCAGCAAAAGTCAAAGCGCTCACTCCGCCGCAGGCTTCAGCGCGTTCAGCCGCTCCGGCAGCGCATGGGTCCATTCAGTGATTGTCCCGGCTCCCATCCCGATCACAAGATCGCCAGGCATTGCTTTCTCGGCCACCATCGATGCCAACTGGTTCTCATCTTCTGCCGCATGTACGTCCGGATGTCCCTGTCGTTTCAGACCCTCGATCAAAGCGTCACGGTCAGCGCCCTCGATGGGTTGTTCTCCCGCCGAATAAACCGGGATGACGATGACTGTGTCAGCATCTGAAAAGCAGGTGCAGAAATCGCCGAAAAGATTTTTCAGGCGCGTATAGCGATGTGGTTCGACAATAGCGAGGACGCGCGAATTGCTGGCACTGCGCGCGGCCTTGAGAACCGCGGTGATTTCGACTGGATGGTGCGCATAATCGTCATAGATGGGCACGCCATTCCAGGTGCCCGTCAGCATGAAACGCCGGGCGACACCACCGAATTTCTCAAGTGATGAACAGATCAGGTCATCGGCAATGCCGACTTCCGCTGCTACCGCGAAGGCAGCAAGCGCATTGAGTGCGTTGTGTTGACCCGGCACTGGCAAGCGTACAGCCTTCAGAGAGCGCGCGCCGCCTGGCGCGTCAGCGCTGATATCGACATCGAATACCGCCATGCCGTCTTCAGCACGGTAATTCGAAAGCCGCAGGTCCGCATCATCCGCAATCCCGTAAGTGAGCACACGCTGCCCCCGCTGCGCCCTACCAATCTGAGCAATCATTTCCCGCACGATCGGATGATCGAGACCAGCCACAACCAGGCCGTAAAATGGAACGTTGTCGAAATATGTCTTGAACGCGCCGTGCAACGCTTCAAGCGATTTCCAGTAATCCATATGTTCGGGGTCGATGTTGGTCACCACCCCAATACGGCTCGGAAGTGCGGTAAACGTTCCGTCGGACTCATCTGCCTCGACCACCATCCACTCGCCCTTACCGATGCGGGCGTTTGACCCCCAGCTTTGGATGATTCCGCCTGAGATCACCGTCGGATCGAGGTCCGCGCCTTGCAGGACTTCGGCTATGAGAGAGGTCGTTGTCGTCTTCCCATGCGTCCCCGTTATTGAAACGGTGGCACATTCGCGCATCAGCTCGGCAAGCATCTCGGCGCGGCTCAGAATGGGCAAGCCCCGATCACGCGCTTCAACATATTCCGGATTGTCATCCTTGATTGCGCTCGAAAGAACAACAAAAGCAGCTCCATCGACATTCGATGGTCCGTGACCGACATAGCATGTGATGCCTTTGTCCTTCAGACGGCGGACATTTGCGCCATCCTTTAGATCGCTACCGCGCACCTCATACCCACGATCATGCAAGACCTCGGCGATGGCACTCATGCCAATGCCGCCAATTCCAACAATATGGAACGGCCCGATATTGGGGGGCATCCGCATGAACGCTACTCCTCCGTGTACTATCACCTGCCACATGACAGGCTGCCCGCTTCAGCGCTTCATCTCTTCGATAACGTCAGCGAGCTTTGCAACCGCTCCGGGCTCACCGACGCTGTGGGCAGCTTTTGCCGCTAGCGCAAGCGTGTTGGGTTCAGCCGCAAGTCGATTCACCTCTTCCCGCAGGCGTTCCGGCGTGAATGCCTTTTGTTCAATACACCACCCGCCGCCAACGTCTTGAATGCGTGTTGCATTCTCAAGCTGATCATTGTCAAGGGCATGTGGCAAAGGAACGTAAATGGCCGGCCGCCCGAGAATAGCGGTTTCCGCTACCGTCGATGCTCCCGAACGCGCGACGATAAGGTGCGCGGCAGCCATACGTTTTGGCAAATCGGAGAAAAAAGTTCCAAGCTCAGCGTCGATACCCGCCTCATCATAAGCGTCGCGAACCCTATCCATGTCTTCTTCGCGTACCTGCTGAACGAGCTTCAGCCGACCCTTGAGGTCTTGGGGCATACCTGCAAGTGCCTCTGGCACAATATCGGAAAATACCCGTGCCCCCTGGCTGCCGCCAAAGACAAGAAGCGAAAAGATACCGGATGGCCCAGGCGACTTGTAAGGCAGCGCGGCCTCAAGCACTGCATCTCTGACCGGCATGCCGACAAGCCGGACTTTTTCTTCGTCGGCATCTTCCAGGTATTTGGTCTTTTCAAACGTCAGGGCAATCTTGTTTTCAAGACGCGCAAGCAGTCGGTTTGCGCGGCCCATCACGGCGTTTGCCTCGTGGATAACAAACGGCACGCCGGCGATCCGCGCTGCGATCAGCGGAGGCAGCGTCGGATATCCACCAAACCCCACCATCACGGACGGCGTTTGTTTTTTTATGAGTGCATGGGCGTGGAACAAACCGCGCAGAAGCGTTGTCGCCGTGCGGGCAATGGCGAGCGGTGAGCGGCCTCGTAACGTTGCTGAGGGAACCTGATGTGCCGCACGGCCTGGAAAATCGATGCCGTATTGGTCAGCGCGAACATCAGTGACGAGGTCCACGTCATACCCACGTCGACCAAGCTCTTCCGCCAAAGCGAAGGCCGGGAACAAATGCCCGCCGGTACCACCGGCGGCAATCATCACCACAGGCTTGCTCATGCCTTCACCTCCCGGGATGCAGATGCGCGTTCAGGATCATCTTCGCTTCTGCTGAACCGTTCCGCGCGTGGTCGCCGCCGGGTCAACCCCAAGACAAACCCCATTGTCAGCGCCATGGAAAGGAGCGACGAGCCGCCATAGGAAATGAAGGGGAGCGTCATACCCTTGGCCGGCAGCAGGCCGACATTTACCGCCATATTGATGAGTGCCTGAAGGCCGAACAGCGAAACGAGTGCAATGGTTGCCATGCGAATAAAGCTATCGGTCTCGCCCTGCACGCGCGCCATGGCACGCAGCACAACGAACGCAAACAGCGCAACGATGACAAGGCAGGTAATCAATCCGAATTCTTCAGCAACAACGGCAAACACAAAATCCGCGTGGGAATCGGGCAGCACCTGTTTGACGGTCCCTTCACCGGGACCCGTGCCAAACCATCCGCCATTTTGGAAGGCCTCGATAGCCCGATCAGTCTGAAAAGTATCCCCGGTTGATGGCTTGAGAAAGCGGTCTATCCGTCCCGCCACATGCGACACTGTGAGATAGGCAACCATACCCCCCATCAGCAATCCGATAGCCAGAATGCCGACCCAGATGACGGGCATGCCGGCAAGGAAAAAGAGGCCGCCCCAGATGAGCGTGATCAAAAACGCCTGGCCGAAATCCGGCTGCAGAACCAGCAGTGCAACAAAAATCACGTAAACCAAAATGGCGAGAGGGAGGCTTGGCACGTCATCGCGGTGCTGCGTTTCGGAAAACAGCCATGCACTCACGACCACGAATGCCGGCTTAGCGAATTCCGATGGCTGAATGGACAGGCCTGCGAATTGCAGCCAACGGGTTGCCCCCTTGATCTCGGGACCGAAAAAGATCGCCGCGACCATCAATCCGAGAGCGACGACAAACAACACGAAGCTCGCCCGGCGGATCGCGCGAGGACTGAGAAGCGAAGCTGCGACCAGCAGCACGACAGCCGGGACAATCACAAGCGCGTGGCGTATGAAAAAATGAAAGGTGTTAAACCCAAGGCGGCTGGCGACAGACGGGCTCGCGGCAAGCGACAAAATCAGGCCGCCGGCCATCAGCACGAGCACAGCGGAAAAAAGCAGGCGGTCCACGGTGAACCACCAATCAGACAGCATACTGCGATCTGACCGGGCGAACCTCATGCCGCCTCACCTCGACGCAAAACCACCCCTTCAAGCCTAGCTACTGCCGATTTGAATGCGTCGCCCCGCACGGCAAAGCTGCGAAATTGGTCAAAGGATGCACACGCCGGAGACAACAGCACGACCGGTTCGGCCGATCCGCTCGCAGCAGCATCTGCGGCTGCGGCCACAACCGCCCTATCTAGCGTTCCGCATATCGAATATTCAGCCTTACCTTGAAGTACATGCGCAAAATCCTCCGCAGCCTCGCCGATAAGGTAGGCGTGAGAAATACGTGGAAAATGGTCCTTCAAACCTGAAATACCGCCCTCCTTGGCAAGCCCCCCGGCAATCCAGAAGATATTCTCAAAACTGGAGAGTGCATGGGCCGCGGCATCAGCATTTGTACCCTTGGAGTCGTTGATGAAGAGCACCTTGCCCAGCTGGCCGACTTCCTCCATGCGGTGCTCAAGACCCGGGAAAGTCCGCAGACCCTTTTCGATGTCTGCGAGCTCCAGCCCCAGGCTACGCCCAAGAGCAAATGCAACCGCGGCGTTCTGGGCATTGTGCTCGCCGCGCAGTGAGCCGATGCCTGCAAGATCGACGACCGCTTTTTCAACACCCCCACGAATTTGATGCAGGATTCCCTCCGAGACACTTACACCGTCATCCACGCTCGTTTTCACCGAAACCTGAGCAACATCGTATGGTCCATCGAGCGAATCCGCGATTTCCCGACAGTGCCTATCGTCGATGCCAATGACTGCAGAGCCAGATTCTAACAAGCCGGAAAATATTCGCGCTTTTACGGCAGCGTAATTTTCCAAATCTCCATGCCGGTCGAGATGATCCGGTGTGATGTTGATGAGGGCGGCTGCATCAGCTTTCAGAGATGGCGTCAGATCGATCTGGTAGGAGGAAAACTCAATCACATAAACTTGGGTATCGGAGAGTGGGGGCAAATCCAGGATCGCCGTCCCTATATTTCCACCAAGGGCTGTCTCCAGCCCTGCTTCGGCTAACACATGCGCGATCAATGCTGCAGTGGTTGACTTGCCATTGGTGCCCGTTATGGCAACCACGCGCGCGCCTGACCTAAGCCGATCGCGCTCGCGAAAGAACAACTCGGTGTCCCCAATGATTTCCACATTGGCCGTTTGAGCCTGCTTGACTGTCCAATGCGGTTCGGGATGGGTTAACGGAACACCGGGCGCGAGAATGAGTGCTGCGACACTCGACCAATCAACCCCTTTCAAATCTGCGATTTCAATGCCCAGTGAGGCTGCGGCATTCCGTGCATCCTCGGCATCATCCCACGCCAAAACGCGCGCACCTCCAGCCTCAAGCGCCCGTGCCGAAGCAATGCCACTCAGCCCAAGCCCGAACAGGGCAAGCGTCTGTCCCTCAAAGACATGGATCGGAATCATGGGCGCGATACTAGCGCAATTTCAGCGTCGCCAGCCCAATCATCGCCAGCACGATGGAAATGATCCAGAAGCGGATGACGATTGTCGACTCCTTCCACCCCTTCTGTTCGAAATGGTGGTGCAACGGCGCCATTTTGAAAACGCGTTTGCCGGTAAGTTTGAACGAGACCACCTGCACGATTACCGAAATCGTCTCCAGTACGAACAGCCCGCCAACGATCGCCAGGACGACTTCGTGCTTGATGGCAACGGCAATCGCGCCAAGTGCCCCGCCGAGTGCAAGCGAACCGGTATCGCCCATGAAGATGGTTGCCGGTGGCGCATTGAACCAAAGGAAACCAAGCCCCGCGCCGACCAGCGCACCGCAGATGACCGCGAGTTCGCCCGCACCCTGAACAAAATGGATCTGCAAATGGTCGGCGAATACCTTGTTTCCTACCAGATAGGTAATCGCGCCGAAGGTTGCCGCCGCAATCATGACCGGAACAATGGCGAGCCCATCGAGACCGTCGGTGAGGTTCACCGCATTGCCTGCGCCGACTATGATAAAGCCGCCAAGCAGTACGAAAAGGGGACCGAGGTCCACGATCAGGTTTTTGAAAAAAGGAAAAGTCAGTGATGTCGAGAATGGCTCTGATCCGATTTTCACCAGCGTATAGACGGCCAGCATTGCAACAGCCGCCTCGAGGGAAATCCTGATGCGCCCTGGAAAACCATCCGTGGAACGCGTTGTAACCTTGAGATAGTCGTCATAAAGGCCGATCGCTCCGTAGCTGAGCGTGACAAAGAGGACGATCCACACATAAGCGTTCGTCAAGTTGGCCCACAACAACGTGGCAACAGACACGCCCATAAGGATCATCAATCCGCCCATGGTCGGTGTGCCCTGTTTGCCAACAATATGGCTGACCGGACCGTCATCCCGGATAGGCTGTCCACGGCCCTGCTTGACGCGCAGCGCATTGATCAGCGCCGGCCCGAACAGGAACACCAGCAGGAGCGCCGTCATGGTGGCGGCGCCGGTGCGAAATGTGATGTATCGAAATACGTTGAAGAGTTGAACTTGGTCAGAGAATTGAACCAGCCAGTGGAGCATACCTGCTATTCCTCTCGAACCCTTCGGCCCTTATTCGGCCCGAGCACCGTGTTCCGTCAGATGCGAGCGGAGTGCATCCACCAGCGGACCCATCCGGCTGCCGAGCGAACCCTTGATCATGACTACGTCGCCCGCTTGGACCGTTTCAATCAGGCTTTTGGTGAGACCCTCAGAATTCTCAGCATACGCCCCACGCCGCGATTCGGGTAAGGCATCATAGAGCAAACGCATGTGCGGACCGCATGCAAAGACTACATCTACCCCGGCGCCGTCAACAGGAACTGCCAGGTCAGCGTGCAATTGGGGTGAGGTCGCGCCGAGTTCCAGCATGTCCCCCAGTACCGCAATCCGGCGCGGCAGCTTGTTCCGCGGCACGTTCGCCAATGTCTCAAATGCCGCCCTCATGGAGGCGGGATTGGCGTTGTAGCTTTCGTCAATCAGGACAACCTGCCCCTGATCCAGAGTGTAGCTGGTGCGGGCGCCCCGCCCCGCCGGCGCTTCATATGAAGTGAGGGTCTGAGATGCATGTTCCAATTCCGCGCCAACGGCATCAACTGCTGCAAGCACAGCCAGCGAGTTCATGACCAAATGCCGGCCCGGCGCGCCGATGCTGTAATTGACCGTTTTCCCGCAAATTGCTGCCTCAACCTGCGAACCGCCGTCCGCTTCGTGCACGGAAACCAGGCGCGCGTCGGCATCGCCGTGGCCTCCGAATGTCATGATGCGACCCGCTCCCGCGTCCTGAGCACGTCTGTTCAGCAGATCAAAATGCGGATTGTCGCGGTTAAGAATAGCTGTTCCGCCGGCCTCGAGGCCGTGAAAGATTTCCGCCTTGGCTTCGGCAATCTGTTCGACAGAGTCGAAGAACTCCAAGTGGACCGGCGCGACGGTCGTGATAATCGCTACATGAGGACGGATGAGATTGACGAGCGGCGTGATTTCGCCGGGATGGTTCATGCCGACCTCGAACACGCCAAACTGTGCATTTTGCGAAAAATTGGCCAATGTCAGCGGCACACCCCAATGATTGTTATAGGATTTCTGCGATGCGTGCACCTCACCTGAAGGTGAGAGCGCCAACCGCAACGCTTCTTTGGTGCCGGTCTTGCCAACGCTCCCCGTAACGGCAATCACCTGTGCCGCGCTGCGCGCTCGCGCCGCCGCGCCAAGTCTACCCAACGCCTCCAGGGTATCCGTGACCCGGATTAACGGGCCTGTCGCATCAAGTTGTGCGTCCTCTGCGACTAACGCAGCGGCAGCCCCGGCGTTGAACGCCTTGGCGAGATAGTCGTGACCGTCGAGATTGTCACCGCGAATGGCCACAAACAGCGCACCCTCTAAAAGCGTGCGGCTGTCGAGGGATACGCTCGTTATATCGGGTGTACCCGCACCCTCGACATGGCCACCGGTTGCGGAGAGCACGTCAGCAAATGCCCATAGCGGCGCTGTCATTTTCCACTCCCGATTGCGGCGGCCACGGCCTCATGATCGCTGAAAGGAAGGACTTTCGCGCCAACGATTTGACCCTTCTCATGCCCTTTCCCGGCAACGACAAGTACATCTCCCGCGTCCAGTCCCGCAATGGCCGTCTCAATCGCTTCTCGCCGGTCACCGATCTCGCGTGCACCGGGTGCGGCTGTCAGGATTTCGGCGCGAATAGCCCCCGCGATTTCACCGCGCGGATTGTCGTCGGTCACAATCACCACATCGGCTTTCTCGCTGGCAATACGGCCCATCTCGGGACGCTTGCCCTTGTCGCGATCCCCGCCACACCCGAATACCACCGCCAGTTTCCCTTTTGCATAGGGCCGCAAGGCATCGAGCACCTTGGCCAGAGCGTCGGGTTTGTGGGAGTAGTCGACGAAAACCGGCGCGCCACGTCGCGAAGTTCCAACAAGTTCGAGGCGACCCTTTGCGCCTGAAAGGTCTGCCAGTTTGGGAAGCACTTCATCTGCTTCCGCGCCACAGGCTATGCAAAGCGCTGCAGCAACGAGCGCGTTGGAAGCCTGAAACTCGCCCACCAAAGGCAACGTAACCTGATACGTAGTGCCGTTATTTTCAATGCTTAGCCGCTGTGCATACCCGTCCTTTTCAACCTCGATGAGTTTCAAGGTTTCCCCGTTCCTGCCAACCGTCATGATAGGAAGTGACCGTTTTTCAGCGGCAGCGAGAAAAGCAGCAGCAGCGTTGGAATCCGTATTGACCACCACCGGCTTTCCGTCACCGAGCAGCGTCGAGAACAGCCGCAGTTTCTGCGCCTCATAGTCCTCAAACGACGCATGGTAATCGAGGTGATCTCGCGTCAGGTTGGTAAAGGCTGCGGCGGCGAAATTAACACCATCGAGACGCCGCTGTTCGAGACCGTGACTCGACGCTTCAAGCGCCAAATGGGTGACACGCTCGTCTACGAGTTCAGACAATGTCCTGTGGAGTGCCACCGGATCCGGCGTTGTCAGCCCTGCCGACTTCGGCCCGGCGGGCGTTTCAATGCCAATGGTTCCCAGACTCGCTGCTTCATGTCCCAGCATCTGCCATAGCTGGCGCACATAGGCGACAATGGATGACTTGCCGCTGGTACCAGTGACGGCAATGACGGTTTCAGGCTGGCGCGCGAAGTAACGTGCCGCCATCAATGCAAAAGCACGGCGCGCGTCACCCTCTTCTATGACGGGTACATTTGCTTCCGCGGTTGCGAGAGTGCCTCGCGGCAGAAGAACGGCAGCAGCGCCCTGCCTAATAGCCTGCTCTATGAATTTTACGCCGTCGGTTTGCGTCCCGGGCAAAGCCGCGAACAAAAACCCAGGCCCGACTTCACGGCTGTCAGCAGTGAGACCAAGAATATCTATCCGCGACGCAGCGTCGGGGAGCGAACGCCCTGCCCCAGCAAGCTCACCTAATTTCATTGCGAATCCAGCGACATCAGTTGCGCGGTCAGCAACCGCGGCTCATGGCCCGTTAATAGGAAGCGCGGACGTGTTCGTCAAACCGCTTGCGGCCGCGGTCGAGCACCGGTGTCACACCTAGCATCGGCCCTATGCGCTCAACAATACGCCCCACAGTCGGCGCGGCATTCAGTCCCGCCGTCGCCTTACCTTTGGTTTCGGCAACGCGCTGCGGCTCGTCAAGCACCACAAGCACCAGATATTCAGGTGCATCCATCGGGAACACGCCAAGGAATGAGGTCATGAGGGCGCGACGTGAATAGCGGCCATTGACCACCTTTTCCGCAGTACCCGTTTTGCCGCCGACCCGGTAGCCGGCGACGTTTGCGCGTCGGCCCGAGCCCTGTTGGGCATTGAGCCGCAACAGATAACGCATCAAATCACTGGTCTGGAGTTTGATGACACGTTTCGACTGTATGCGCGCTTCGTCGCGCGAGCGTGCCAGAAACGTTGGCGCCACCTTGTACCCGCCATTGACGAGAGTTGCCGCCGCGCTAGCCACCTGAAATGGCGTAACCGACAGGCCATGTCCAAAGGCAATTGTCATCGTATTCAGGCGCGACCAGTTTCTGGGCACGATCGGCATCGCGGTCGGACCCATTTCAGTCTCCATGCGGCTGAGCAGCCCAAGCCTGCCAAGGAATTCCTTGTGGCGCTTCCGGCCCATATCGAGGGCCATTTTGGCGGAGCCGATGTTGGAGGAGTAGATGAAGATTTCCGGTACGCTGAGCCAACGGCGCTTGGCATGAAAATCATTGATGGTGAACGATGCAACTTTGAGCGGATGGGTTGCATCGTATCCTTTGTCGAGCGACGTAACACCGGTATCGAGCGCGCCTGCGGTGGTAAACACCTTGAAAACCGAGCCCATCTCATACACGCCGGACGTGATCCGGTTGAACCGATTTTTGTCCATCGCTTGCTTGCGGTGATTGGGATCGTAGTCGGGCAGCGACGCCATGGCCACGACTTCACCTGAATGAACGTCGAGCACGATACCGGCTGCGGCTTTGGCCTGATAACGCTTCATGGCGCTGGCCAGCTCTGCGTGGACCGCGTGCTGCACACTCAAATCCATTGAAAGCCGAACCGGTGCGGGCTCCTGCCCTCTTTTGCTGCGGGAAGCGGAAACCCCGGCCATACGGTCGATGTGAGTTTCGACGCCGGCCAGACCACGATTGTCGACATTCACAAAGCCGAGGACGTGTGACGCAGTCGGTCCCGCCGGATAGACCCGGTGCGGTTCCTGAACGAAATCAACGCCAGGCAGACCGAGCTCGTGGATCTGCGCTTGTTGACGCGGCGTCAACTCCCGCGCAACCCAGGTGAACTTGCCGCTGCCTTGCAACCGCTTGCGCAATGTTCGCGGCTTGATGCCACCCAAAACTGTTGCCAGCTGCTCGACGGTCGTATCGGCATCGTTTATGCGGCTCGGATTGGCAAACAGGGAACCGGTCAGAATATCGGTGGCGAGCATGCGCCCCTGACGATCGACGATGTCAGGACGGTAAACAGCGGAGGAAATCTGCTTCCAGCTCGAACTCAGACCGTCGTTCGTTCCCGCAATCCCCAAGTCCACCAGTCGCGCTGCGACCAACCCAAATCCCAGCAAAAAAAATACCGACATCAATCCCGCGCGCGCGCGCGTTCTGACCTTCAACGTCGCGTCGCGCCGGAAAATGAAATGAGAGCGTATGCCTGCCATGAGATCTCTCCGCGCCAAAATTCGCTGGGCTAATTTATCGAAGCGGTGTGGTTGGGATCAGCCGGAAGCGTCTTCCCGAGCAAGCGCGCAGCAACCTCGGCAGGTGTGGGCTGGCGGATGGAGTCATATTGGCGCGCGGTGAGAATCTGTCCTGCCTTGAGAGGTTTCAGGCCCAAATGCCGGCGCGCCAGCTTGGCAACGCGTTCGGGCCGGTTCAGATGGCTCCACTCCGCGCGCAGAACCGCGACCGCATCGCGTTCGACCTTTATGGACTGCCGCAATTCGGCGACACGCTGCTTCAGAGCGCGCGATTCATATTTGAGCTCATAGATAACAAAGGCGGACGCGACGACGAAAGCCGCAAGAAGCACGTTGACCACACGCATAATACTTAGACCCCACTACTGGTACTTATACTGACCTAAATTACGTTTACAGAGAGTTTCGGAACTCCAAGTCCTTCCATATTTGCCGGAAAAGCAGGGGCATCGGTCCGCTCTCCCGCCCGCAACCGCGCCGAACGCGCTCGCGGATTGCGCCGTATTTCCTCATCGCCCGGGCTAACCGCCCTGCGGTACAACAATCGAAATGATGGCAGTCGCTCGTCCTGCGCACTAACCGGTGCGTGGCGTGAGGGTCGACCAGTTTTTCCCGACCGGCTTGCCAGAAAACGCTTCACGATACGGTCTTCCAGAGAATGGAAGGTGATAACCGCAAGCCGTCCCCCCTCTTTGAGCATTTTCTCAGCAGCGAAGAGCCCCTGAACAAGTTCGTCCATCTCGCCATTTACAAACAGCCTGAGTGCCTGAAAGGTGCGTGTCGCAGGATGCTTTTTCTCATCGTGCCGGCGGCCAAGGACTCCCGCAACGATGTCCGAGAGTTCGCTGGTGCGTTCGATGGCCCCGTCTGCACGAGCGGCGACAATGGCACGGGCGATTGCGCGGGCGCGCCTTTCCTCGCCGAGTACCGAGATGACCTGTGCCAAATCACGTTCTTCCAATGAATTCACGACATCGGCCGCACTGGGGCCCGATTTTGACATGCGCATATCGAGCGGCCCCTCTCCCTGAAAGGAAAATCCCCGTTCCGCCTGATCCAGCTGCATGGAAGAAACGCCGAGATCGAATGTGATCCCATCTGCCAGCTCTATGCCGTTTTCTGAGGCGATTTCGCCCAGATTGCCGAATGCGCCCTGAGCGAGCGTGAGACGGCCTTCTGCTGATTGTTCGAGTTTTCGGCCTGCGGTGACCGCATCGGGATCCTTGTCGATGGCAAGCACAATGCATTTCGCGCTTTCGAGCAACGCCTGGGTGGCACCGCCCGCGCCAAACGTTCCATCGATATAGATACCGTCGTCGCGGGGAGAGAGCGCGTCAATCGTTTCCAAGAGCAGCACAGGAACATGACGCACCGGTCCGCCAGCAGCATGCGTGCCCGTAGTGCTGCGGTCCGTCATCGTTCCCGTGCCCCCTCAGTGTCACCTGACTTGCGGTGAGCAGCGCCAAGCAGCGTTTTGAATTCACTGAGCTTTTTTCGACCTTCGCTGAATTGATCCCGGAATTTATCCGGTTCCCAGATCTGAAACTTGTCGCCGAGGCCGACAAAGGTCGCTTTGGAGGAAATCCCCGCATGCTCGCAGAGACGTTCCGGAATCTTGATGCGACCATCCTGGTCAATGGAGAAGACTTCGCTGGCACCAAAAAGCGCCATTGCGAGATGGTCGCGCTCGTCTGAATAAGGGGCAATGCCCTCGAGGAGCGATTGAATCTTGTCAACAAGGCGTTGGCCACCTGCGTCCAGCGCGTCGTCATCCAGCGAGGGATAGCAATAGATGCCCTCAAAGCCGTCTTTGGCGAGGACTGTACGGAAGGAGACGGGGACGGAAATCCGTCCCTTGGTATCGATCTTATTTGTGAATGTGGACACAAACTGGTCCATCTCCCCTCGATCCCCTTCGGCTGTTACGCAAGGACACTTTGCCGTCGGTGCGGCACCCCATCGCCGCGGCAGCACGTTCAAGGGTCATGGGGTGGAGGAGAGACGCCAGGCTCCCGTGGCCTCGTAGGAGTTCAGGCTCTTGCCTCTCCCCCAGTTACCCCAATCCGAACGGGCAAATCTGGGATAGCATGGGATTATATGGGCGTCAATGGTTAGAAATGGACAAAAATGGGTTTACGATGGGTTAATCGCTAATAAACCGCGATTTCCACCCGGCACGACTTTGAAGCAGGGTTAAGGAGGTCTTGATCCGCGCGCGCCTACTCGGGAAGCAGGTTCTTTTCTTGATAATCGTCAGAGCGCGTGGAAGAGTCTGACGCATGGGGCCAGCGTCATTGCCCGGCCCTATTGGAGCGATACACTCATCCGAATGTACACGGCTGCTAAAATACTCGTAATAACGCTCTTGGCGTTTGCCATCCCGGCGTGTTCGGGCATCTACCGGAGCGACGATACCGACGTACGCTACTTGAGTGCCCGCGCGGGCACGCAGAAAGTGCAGCTCGCCTATCGCGACCACGGTAAAGGCACACCCGTTTTGCTGCTGCACGGTTTCGGTGCAAGCTCTTACACATGGCGGCATGTGGAACCGGCGCTGGTGGCCGCCGGGCATCGTGTCCTCACCGTTGACCTCAAAGGCTTCGGACTGTCGGAAAAACCACTCGATGAAAACTATTCTATCTTCGATCAGGCTGCATTGATCTCCGACTTCGTCGACCAACTAGGCCTGAAGAATGTCACGCTTATCGGCCATTCGCTCGGAGGGGGCGTGGCGCTTGCGTTAACGCTCCATGACGACCCGGCTAAGCGCAAGCGCATCGCGAAGCTCGTTCTCATCGACTCGGTTGCCTACGCGCAGAACATTCCCATCGCCTTTAACATTCTGCGCACACCGGTGATCGGCAAACTCGGCAGCCGGCTCGTTCCACTCGACGTCCAAACACGCGTGGCACTACGCCTCGCCTATCACGACAACTCGAAATTCGATGACCGCGACGTCAAGCGATATGCCGACCCGCTCAAGGATAAAGGCAGCCGCCACGCGATGATCCAGACGGCGCGCCAGATCATGCCGGAAAATCTTCCCGAACTCTCCGCGCGCTACAAGACGATCAAAATTCCCGCGCTGATCATCTGGTGCGACCATGACAAGGTCATCAAGCCGCATATCGGCCTGCGGCTGCACAACGACTTGCCGAATTCGACCTTCCGCGTCATTGGAAGTTGCGGGCACCTGCCCCAGGAAGAACAGCCTCAGGATACGGTGCGGCTGTTGCAGACCTTCATGAAACGTTAAAGCAAATCGTCAATCTGATTTGCCACCAGGATTGCCGCAGCGCCCGCCCTCCTGCCGATGGACGGCTCGCGTGCCCGGCTGGTAGCCGGAGCACCAGCGGGGACGACTGTGTTTCATGACCGCAGTATTAGCAAAAAATGGAAGGCCGGCCCGCGGTTTCCCGTGGACCGGCCATAGTCATAAGCACCAGTTTGCCTGTAAGCCGGGTTCTGTCCACGCGCCGAAACGCGATAGATGGCCATTCATCTGGGACACGCCTTACAGCGCGCCTCATGCAACCAACCCGGATGATCAAGCCTGGAAACGGGCCCGGCGCGAACGCCTGCGTCATCCCTATTCGGTTTTGCTCCCGGTGGGGTTTACCGTGCCGTCCCTGTTACCAGAGACGCGGTGCGCTCTTACCACACCCTTTCACCCTTACCTCTCGGATGAGAGGCGGTTTGCTTTCTGTGGCACTTTCCCTGGGGTCGCCCCCGCCGGACGTTATCCGGCACCGTGCTTCCATGGAGCCCGGACTTTCCTCTCCACATGAAGGTACAAAATACACGTTCCTCGCAGCAGAGCGGCCATCCGGCCAACTGGCTTCAACAGAATAAGGGATTTCCACCGCCTCGAGTCAAGTGAAGCAGCTTGAGCGTAACCCCTCGAAACCTATGGTCAAAGTGAAGCTTAGGCATCGATTATGCCACGGCACGTGGCGACTTTGGATCCGATCGTTTCGCCGGAATAGCCGGCATATCCCATCAGCAATCCGCGTCTTTCCTGAGGTCCGAATGTAAGCTGGCTCACAGCACGGGCAACAATATCTTTCCGGCCAAGTTCCATAACGATTTCAACATCGTCCACCTCTGGTGGCAGTTCCGCAATCAGCTGCATGCCGCCCGCAGGTCTGTTTACACTGACAAAATTGCTGAAATTCTTGTCCAGCGCCGAGACAAGCGTGTCCTGTCGCTCCTCATAAAGCGCGCACATGCGCCGCACATGCGCGCGCAAATGCCCTTCCTCGATAAATTTGGCCAGGGCCAGTTGAACCACCGCGGACGCAATGTGCCCGGTGTTGCGCTGCATGCGCGCGAGCGGTTCCGCCAATGGCAGCGGCACAACCGCATAGCCGACCCGGATACCGGGCTGCAAAATCTTTGAGAAGGTCCCGACATAGAGCACCCGTCCGGACCGGTCCATGCCCTGAAGCGCGGCGACGGGACGTCCCTGAAACTGGAACTCGCTGTCGTAATCGTCCTCGATGACATACGCCCCGTGGCGCGCGGCGCATTCGAGCAGCTCAAGCCGACGAGCGAGCGGCATCAGAATTCCGGTTGGATATTGATGCGAGGGCGTCACGTAAATAAGCCGCGGACGCGGGTAGTCTCCTCGCGGGTTGAGTCCGTCCTGATCAACGGGCACCGGAATGAGCGATGCACCCACACCGGAAAAAGCCGCTCGGGCGCCGAGATATCCAGGGTCTTCCACCCATACGGTGTCGTCGGGATCAAGCAGCGCACGCGCGAGCAGATCGAGCGCGCCCTGTGCCGATGAGGTGACAACGATCTGCTCCGGTTCCGCCTGAACTCCGCGCACCTCGCGCAAATGAGCACTGAGTGCAACCCGCAATTGCGGCAATCCGGAAGTGTCGCCATAGGCTGCGGCCTCGGCATCCATTTCCCGGCTTGCGCGCCTGAGCAGCCGCGCCCAGATTTCGCGCGGGAACGAACGCAAGTCTGGAATACCGGGCATAAACGCTCGTGGGTTTTCACCGCCAACAGTGCCTCGCCCCACGGCGGCAATATGACTGGCAGCCTTCGACAGTCGATATTCCTGGGGCTCCTGTTCCGGTTCGGGCCGGACCGCACGCATGATGTCGCCGTGAAGCTGACCAGAGACAACGGTGCCCGCGCCTTGTCGTGTTTCGAGAAATCCTTCAGCAACAAGTTGTTCGAGCGCTGCCAGAACGGTATTGCGCGCCACTCCGAGCTGGGCCGCCATCGACCGGCTCGCAGGAACCCGCGTTCCGGCCGGCAATTGCCCGCTCAGGATAGCGGCCCGCATCTGTTCATAGAGCTGCCGGTAGAGCGACGCGGCCGCAGCGCGGTCCAGATCGACGATTCCTGACAGAGCGTCCAGCAAATTGGTTCCAATTTTTTTTTGATAATGGACCTTTCAATAGAACCTAATACGAAGCTATCTGAGAGAGAACAAGCAAAAAACGGAGCGAGGCTCGGACGCAATGGACTCCTATGCAAAATCGAAGCTCAACAAAATTCGTCTAAACAAGCGCGCGGCATATGACAGAGCAACCGTGCACGCCATCCTCGATGATGGGCTCGTGGCTCACGCCGGGTTCGCCGATCAGGATTGGCCCATGGTCATCCCGATGATCTATGCGCGGATCGACGAGACCATGTATTTGCATGGTGCCAAGGCGGCCCGCTTTGCCAAGGCCATGGGCAAAGGTATTCCCATCTGCATCACCGTCACGCATCTGGACGGTCTGGTGCTCGCCCGCTCCGCGTTTCATTCCTCAGTCAATTACCGATCGGTGGTGGTGCATGGTCATGCCAAGCTCGTGACCGACCCTGAGGAAAAAATCGAGGCGCTGACATTGGTCACTGACCGCATCGCTCCCGGCCGCTGGGACGAAGCGCGGGAGATGACGGACAAGGAGCTCAAGAGCACAAGTGTGATTGCCGTGCCGATCGAGCATGCCGCTGCCAAGGTGCGCACCGGCAGACCTATTGACGATGACGAAGACTACGAACTGCCCATCTGGGGCGGTGTCGTTCCGGTGCGGCAGGTTTTCGACGCGCCGCAGGATGACGGACGGGTTGCCTCAGGCGTCGAGGTCCCCCAGTCGATTACCCAGGTGCTGGAGCGCAATTCCGGCTGACGCGCTCCTCGGCCTGCTCTAGAGTCGGGTCATGAACGTTTTGGCGAAGGATCTCGTGGCCAGCTTGAGCTGGGACGAAGTCGCCGCCCGCATCGATGCCGGGGCTGCGGCAGTACTGCCAATTGGCGCCGGCGCCAAGGAGCATGGGCTTCACCTGCCTATGGAGGCAGACCGGATTCAGGCAGACTGGCTGGCGGGAATCATCGCCACTTCAATCGACGCGCTAGTCTGGCCGACACTCACCTACGGTTTCTATCCGGCCTTCGTCAATTACGCAGGCTCGGTCAGCCTCTCCAGAAAGACCTTTGCAAGTGTCGTGCAGGAAATTGTTCAGGGACTGGCTGGGTTCGGCGCGCGATCTGTGCTGGTGGTCGACACCGGAATCTCCACGCTCAGGCCGGTAGCGCATGCGATTTCCTCGAGCGGCCATGGTGACATAACCCATCACTTGCGCGTCCATGATGGGCCCCGTTACCGGGAAGCAGCAGCTCAACTCAGTGAGCAGTCAGCCGGCACGCATGCCGATGAGCTGGAGACCGCGCGCATGCTCATCCTCGCTCCAAAACTTGTCGACATGGAAAAGGCTGCCGCTTCACCACCGGGCAAGGGCGGAGCAAACGAACCGCTAAATCCGAGCGATCCGGCATCTCCGAATTACAGTCCAAGCGGCAGCTGGGGAGACCCGACCCTGGCCACGCGCGGGAAGGGTCAGGCCCTGCTCGATGCAATGGCCGCCGATGTAGCGGAAATGGCGCGGCGGGCAATAAAGCCCTGAGCCGGGCTCCGTGCTTTACGGACCTTCGGCCACTATGGCGCGTGGACCGGCGCGCTCAACGTCATTGATGCGCATGCGTCCGGCTGGTTCGGCCGATGCGTTCATGAAACCGTCGAGCTGCTTCAACAGCGCGATATGCGACTGCTGCATCTGGATTTCCAGGCTCTTGGTCTTGATTACGTCTTCGGCCTTGGTGATCAGGTGGTTGATGCGGCGGCGCGCCTCTTCCCCGTTGTCAGCCATGCCGCACACCTGGTCGGCAAAACTTGCAAGTGTCCTCAGGCGATCGAGTTCGTTTTTTACCATGTGCTTGTCTCCCTCACGCAATACTTCGCCCAGCCAACCCCTACTGCCGACAAAAGCGCAGGAGTGCGGCAAAACTGAGGGAATTGCATGGCAAATGTGGAATTCTTGGCCAATTTTCAAAGAAAATGACTACCGGTTGGCAGCCTGCAAACCCACGTGAATTGACGCCGGGCAAATGAGCAGAGATGTTTGCATGCATGAAACGCTGTGCAGCATTTCTGTTGGTCTTTGCCCTCACCGCACCGGCAGTGGCGGCCTCACCGCCCCTTCCGATGATTATCGCCATGGCACAGCATTTTGTGCAGGATCGGCTGATGCACTCCGACAGCGGTGAGCACTATCATATCGAGTTCGACAATTCTTTTGTCTATTCCCAGCCGCGCAAGACGCTTTGGGTTGTCGTCGGCGGCTATGTATCCGACCAGAACACACCGAACTCGTTCACAGCCGCCGTCGTGCTTGATTGCCCGGAATTCGGAAAGGTGGATTGCTGGTCGCTTGAGAAACTCTCGATCAACGACAAGATCGTTCTCGACCGCAAACGGATCTAAACGCCTGGCGCATCAGTTGACGGTATCGCCTTGAGCAATCGCGCGAGTGTTTTGCACGTCGATAAATCGCCGCGCCCGTCCGTTCGCTGCTGCCGCCAGTGGCGCTGGAACGCGCGCACGACAGTTTGAGTTTCATTGTCGTAGCTGCCGGCGGGATCGAGACCGTATCCCAATCGCTGCAGATGATCCTGCAGCGCACACACTTCGTCACCCACATCGCCAGGCCCCAGCCCGTCGTCCGGTCCAATGGGTTCAGGCTCGACCCACAGGCCGATGCCGGCATCTGCCAGCCGCCGCCAGTCGAATTTTTCTCCAGGATCGGCCTTGCGCCCTGGAGCAACGTCGGAATGAGCAAGAACCCGCTGCGGCGGAATCAAATGACGTTGGAGGATGTCTTTACACAAAACTTCGACAGCCATCATTTGCGCCTCGGGAAAATCGGGGTAGCCCAGCTCATGCCCGGGATTGTGTATCTCGATGCCAATGGAGCAGGAATTGATGTCCTCATCGCCGGCCCAGTGTGACGCGCCTGCATGCCACGCACGCATCTCTTCAGCCACCAACTGCGTGATGCGCCCTTCTTCATCAATGAGATAATGGCAGGAGACCTGAGACTCTGGCGTGGTCAGCCACGCAAGCGCACCTTCGGCGCTTTCCATGCCGGTATAATGGAGCAGTAGGAGATCGGGCGCGCGTCTATCCTTGCGCGGTTCGATATTCGGTGACGGACAGAAAAGCGTGGCAAGCGGGCTGTCAGGCGTATCCGTCAAAGACCCCGTTCCTTGGCGATTTCATCATAGGCCTCGTTGATGGCCGCAATCTTTTCCGTGGCGAGAGCGATAAACTCTTCCGGTACGCCGCGCGCAAGCAGCTTGTCGGGGTGGTTTTCCGCCACCAGCTTGCGATAGTGGGACTTGAGGTCTGCGTCCGAAATCTCCGGTGTCACCTCCAGCACGTCATAGGGGCTACGCTTGTCGGCAGCCACATGCCGCGCCTTGATATATTTGAACTCGGTGTCGGAAAACCCGAACCGCTTGGCGACTTCCTCAAGATAGGCGTCTTCCGCCGGATGCATCACTTCATCAGCCCCGGCGATATGGAACAGGCCGTCAAGAATGTCTTCCAACAGCTTGCGGTTGTCCTTGAACATTCCCGCAAGCTGATCCGCGTAAGCTTCGTATCCAGCGACATCCTGTTTCGCCAGATTGAAGACTCGCGCCACGTTCTTCATTTCGCCTTCCGGCACCTTGAAGACGTCCTTGAATGCGTTCACCTCATCGGCGGTCACAACGCCGTCGGCCTTGGCCATCTTCGCGCCGAGGGCAATGACCCCGACCGTGAACGCAACCTGATTTTCCCCACCACCGGCTTCACTGCCATCTTTATCGCGATCAATCGCGAAATGACCTGCAAAGCCACCCAAAAGAGCGCCAATGGGACCGCCTACAGCCAGCCCAGCGGCAGCGCCCGCTAATTTTCCCCAGATCGACATGGATCGCAGCATACGCATTTTTTTTCGAAATGCATGCGAAGAATTTCGTCTTTGTCACAATGCGTTGGCGGGATGTCGGAGCGGATGCTAAAATTCGTCATCTGGCGTAATTTCATGCCGTCTCTCGGACAACCAGACAGACACTTTTGCGGGGATTTACAGATGCAGAGTGCCGAGCGCTCCGGGCTCGTCCTCGGGCTGATTGCTGTCGTCTTATTCGGCCTGACCCTTCCCGCGACGCGGGTTGCCCTGACCGGTCTCGATCCCTGGCTGATCGGTCTGGGGCGTGGTGTCTTCGCTGGTGCCACAGCCGCACTTGTTCTTGCATTGACCCGTACGAAATGGCCGCCGCGTGAGACTTGGCGCGGTATTTTCATTACCGCAAGCGGCGTCGTTCTAGGCTTTCCGATGTTCGCCACGCTAGCCATGCAATATGCACCCGCCTCTCACGGCGCTGTCATTCTCGCTATCTTACCGCTGCTGACCGCGATTGGCGGGGCACTGGTGGCTGGAGAACGGCCATCAATCGGATTCTGGGTCTGCAGTGTCGTCGGAACGCTTGCAGTACTGGCATTTGCTATCCTGGAGGGTGCCGGCAAGGAAGGGTTTCACGCTGCCGACCTGCTGCTCGCGGCAGCCGTCGTCAGTGCTGCAATTGGATATGCGGAAGGCGGCAGGCTCGCGCGCACCATGGGCGGCTGGAAGGTGATTTGCTGGGTCCTGGTCTTCGCCGCGCCCGTTCAGTTGGTATTTCTCACACTGCTGGGGACACCGATCAACTGGAGCGCCTCGCCCTACGCGTGGGGAAGCTTTCTCTATCTCGCGCTCTTCAGCCAGTTTATTGCTTTTTTTGCCTGGTACCAGGGCATGGCTCTCGGCGGTGTCGCGAAGGTGGGGCAACTGCAATTGCTGCAGACTTTCGTTACGTTGATTGCAGCCTCTTTATTGCTCGGAGAACAAATCACCTGGTTGCAGATCGGGTTCGCCTGTCTTGTGGTGGCAATTGTCGCCGTTGGCCGCAATATGCGGGTTGGCCGTCAGGATAGCTGACGCGCCTCACACCTTGGGTTTCATCGACATGAACAATTCAGGTGGTGTCCAGGTTCCCTCGATATAGGTGTTTGCCCAACGGCTCATCTCCTGCAGCACCGGCAGAAGCGCGCGACCGGCGGGCGTCAGGCTATAGGCGTAACGCACTGGCCGTGTCTGATAGGGCTCCTTGAAGATAATGCCCTGCTGCTCAAGTTTGCGCAGGCGCGCGGCGAGCAGATTTGTTGGAACGCCTTCGGGTGAGTCGCAAAACTGATTGTAACGCTGCTTGCCCGTGAATAGATCGCGGATCAGCACCAACGACCATTTGTCGCCGACAATATCGAGGGTGCTCGCAATCGGACATGACGACCGCTCGCGCCCACCCTTCACCATCGCTTCCAGCTCGGCCATCGCCAATTTCCTTCACATCGCACGATTCGTAACTTGAATATGTCAAGTGACTCTGATATGCGCAAGGGGTAGTAACTTTAATTTATAAAGTAACATAACTGTAGGAGGGACGACCAATGACGACTGAATTCACCGGAGGCTGCCTGTGCGGAGCCGTGAGCTACAAGGGAACCGCCGCCCCACAGCTGGGTGGACATTGCCACTGCGTCGACTGCCGCAAGTCGAGTGGAACGGGACATTGCTCGCATGCGGTCATGAATGCCGACGACGTCGTAATCGAAGGTGATGCGAAGCGCTTCGACAAACCTGCCGACAGCGGAAATATGGTCAGCCGCTATTTCTGCGGAACATGCGGTGGTCCGGTCTATTCCACCAATTCAGGAATGCCGGGAATGGTCTTCCTGCGTGCCTCGAGCTTGAATGATCCGGAAGTCTTCACCGCAAATATGATCGTATATACGAGCCGGGCCGCAAGTTGGGACGTGATGGATAACTCATTGCCGAGCTTTGAAGAAATGCCGGACAGCCTGTAACGCACGAATTGCGCCGGGTGCCTTAGTTCATGTATGTGATTTGCTCCCAGATGGAGGGTTCATGTGATGATGAAAATCCTGTTCTGGCTGCTAACGGCAGCGATCGTCGTCAGCGGCATTTGGCTAATCATGAACATGCAAGGCGCGCCCGGCGCATAATTTTATATGTCCAATCCCTGTACAGCTCCGGCGGGAAAGGTATGCTTCGCCGCGAAGTCTTGAAGAGGCCGAGCGGTGATGAGTTTAGGAACTGTGCGTGGCAAAATGCGCGCCCAAATTTGCGCCCATGAGGGCGAAACACTGCGCTCCCTTATCAATCTCGCGGACCTCAGTCATGACGATCGCCGGACAATAAGTTATCAGGCAGCCGAATTCGTCAAAACGATTCGCGCCAGTTCGACCCCTCGCCTTCTTGAAAGCTTCCTCGATGAATACGGACTATCGACGCGGGAAGGTATCGCACTTATGTGCCTGGCTGAGGCTCTGCTGCGGGTACCGGACGCGGAAACGATCGATGCACTGATTGAGGACAAGATTGCGCCGTCTGACTGGGGTCGGCACCTTGGCCGCTCCAGCTCATCCCTCGTCAATGCTTCGACTTGGGCTCTCCTGCTGACGGGCAAGGTTTTGGAAGATGATGATGAGGGCCTCACCGGAGCACTGCACAGCGCATTGAAACGGTTGAGTGAACCGGTCATCCGGACCGCCGTCAGCAGTGCAATAAAGGAGCTTGGCAGCCAATTCGTCCTGGGCCGCGACATTGATGAAGCCATGATGCGTGCGCGTACGAACGAAGAGAGCGGATACACATACTCATACGACATGCTCGGCGAGGCCGCCTGCACGGCGCCAGATGCGGCGCGCTACGCCCGATCATATGCTGAGGCCATAGATAGGATAGCTGGCGCTGCGGCATCAGACGACATTCGCACCAATCCCGGCATTTCGATAAAGCTATCGGCGCTTCACCCGCGCTATGAGTTTGCCCAGCGGGAACGCGTCCTGAAGGAACTCGTGCCACGCACCCTGGTATTGGCGCAAAAAGCGCGGGCAGCGCGGCTTGGTCTCAATATCGACGCGGAGGAAGCAGATCGGCTCGATCTCTCACTTGATTTGATCGAAGCAATCTTGTCGGATCCGACCCTTGCGGGCTGGGACGGCTTTGGTGTTGTCGTTCAGGCGTATGGGCAGCGCGCAACGTGCCTTATTGACTGGCTCTATGCGCTTGCGACTAAGCTCGACCGGAAAATCATGGTGCGCCTCGTCAAGGGGGCCTATTGGGACACAGAAATCAAGCACGCCCAGACATTGGGTCTGGACGGCTTTCCGGTCTTTACACGCAAGGCCTCGACCGACGTCTCCTATATCGCCAGCGCAAAGAAACTCCTCTCTCTCACCGACCGTATCTACCCGCAATTCGCCACCCATAATGCCCACACCGTAGCGGCAATCCTGCACCTGGCGGACGACCGCACTCTGTTCGAATTCCAGCGCCTGCACGGCATGGGCGACGCGTTGCACGAACACATTCATGAAACCTTTGGCACGGGTTGCCGTATCTACGCACCGGTTGGCGCACACAAGGATCTTCTCGCCTATCTCGTACGCCGCCTGCTTGAGAACGGCGCCAACAGCTCCTTCGTCAACCAGATTGTCGATGACAACGTGCCGCCTGAGGTGGTGGCCGCAGACCCTTTCGGTGCCGTCGAAACCTTCCTGAAAGATGCTCAAAACCCACATATCGCATTGCCCACCGCCCTGTTCGGTACGGCACGCAAGAACTCGCAGGGGCTGGATCTCACCGACCCACTCGCAATTGAACGGATTAACGGCACCCGTGACGAATTCGCCAGGCATGAGTGGGAAGCACAACCAATCCTCGCAGCAGATGTAAGGGGAGCTGAAACGCGAACCATCTCCAACCCCGCCGTGCCATCAGATCGCGTCGGGACAGTCCTCGAATGTGCTGCGCAAGACATCGAGGCGGCGCTTGCGGCTGCAAAACCCTGGAGCACTACCGCCACACAACGGGCCGAGTGCCTTCGGCGCGCAGCCGATCTCTATGAAAAAAACGCCGACGAACTATTCGCACTTGCCTCCCGTGAAGCGGGTAAGACTTTGCCCGATTGCATGAGCGAGGTGCGCGAGGCGGTTGACTTCCTGCGCTACTATGCAGGCGAAGCCGAAAGGCTTGCGGACAGAGAATCCTGCGGTTTGTTCACATGCATATCGCCGTGGAATTTCCCGCTGGCGATCTTTACCGGCCAGATTGCCGCCGCACTCGCTGCCGGGAACGGTGTCCTCGCCAAACCGGCCGAAACCACACCGATCATTGCCTTCCGCGCTGTCCAATTGCTGCAGAAAGCAGGCGTGCCGGCTGAAGCCTTACAACTCTTGCCAGGAGAAGGACCACACGTTGGCGCGGCACTGTGTTCAGATCCGCGCATCTCGGGCGTTTGCTTTACCGGCTCAACGGCAACTGCACAGATCATCAATCGCACGATGGCCGAACACCTTGACCCGACGGCACCGCTTATCGCGGAAACCGGCGGCATAAATGCGATGATTGTCGACAGCACCGCTCTGCCCGAACAGGCCGTGCGCGATATCGTTTCGTCTGCATTCCAGAGTGCCGGACAACGCTGCTCGGCCCTGCGCGTCCTCTACATCCAGGAGGATGTTGCAACGACATTTTTGGAAATGTTGTTTGGCGCCATGGATGAGCTCGCTATAGGCAACCCCTGGCAGTTGCCGACTGATATCGGCCCGGTTATCGACAAAACGTCATATGACAATATTACCGCCTATATCAAAAAGGCCCGCTTCGAGGGACACATTTTGAAGGAGATTTCAAGACCGACAGAGGGGCACTTCATCGCTCCAACAGCGATCGAGGTTGCCTCCATTTCAGATGTTGAGGAAGAGATCTTTGGGCCCGTCCTGCACGTGGCAACATTCGCAGCAAGCGACGTGGAAAACGTGATCCATGCCATCAACAGCACCGGTTATGGGCTGACGTTCGGGCTACATTCCCGCATCGATGATCGCGTTCAAGACATCGTTGAGCAGCTGTGCATCGGCAATATCTATGTAAACCGAAACCAGATCGGCGCTGTTGTAGGCTCACAACCCTTTGGCGGAGAGGGCCTTTCGGGAACGGGGCCGAAAGCCGGCGGGCCTCACTACGTTAAACGGTTCACGGCAGGTGACCGGCCGCGCATCTCCGCTCATGAGGGCGTGCCCATTTCGTTGGCGGACCTGCAGAAGGCAGTTGATTTGGCTGCGGGTGGCGTATCGCATGCAAGCATTTCGGTGGAGGATCTACCCGGCCCAACCGGTGAATCCAATCGCCTGTCGCTCTATCCTCGCGGGCTGATCCTGTGTACCGGACCCGATGCTGCCTCTGCTACCCGGCAGGCTGACGAAGCCCGCACTGCTGGATGCGTACCCCTTGCCGTAGCCCCGGGGTTGAAAGAGGGCCTTGATGGCGTGGTCGATCCGGATTCGCTCGCCCAGGTCCGGAGAATCCAAGGTGTGGCAAACTGGGGTCCGGAAGATTTGCAACGCGCCTACGCCCAAGCTCTGGCACGCCGCACCGGCCCTCTCGTTCCGATTATCTGTGAAACGGGCGACCCGTCTCGCTACACGCTCGAGCGCCACGTCTGCGTCGACACGACTGCCTCGGGAGGCAATGCGGCACTCCTTGCCGCAAGCGATTAGTGCGCCGGTTTGGACCGCCGAGCAACCGTCCGCCGTTAAGGTAAACAATTGTATTGCTTTCGGATCGGATCAAGACAGGGCGTATTATTCGACCGCTCGGAGCTTGGGCTGATGTACACAGGCACAAGCTTGAGCCACCAAACCGACACAATTGGGACGCTAAAACTAGACATGTCAGGATTAGGACTAAATATCTTTCGCCGGTCAAAGCCGGAAGAGGTCACAGATAGTCAACCGGCCGCGCCGCGTCCTATCGCCCCTTCGGACGTTCCGGAAAAGGTTCAGGATGCATATGGCCAGGCGCTCTTTCTGGTTGAGCGCAGCCCGCGGGCGTCCGGAGCGCTTTCGCGCTACTGCCTGCAACAGATCATTCGGGACTTCTGGAAAATTCCCGCCGACGAACAGGGAACGCTCTCCGTAGAACTGGACCGGATTTCGAATCTGATCTCTGATGAGACGCGCGACTCAATCGAGTGTGTGCGTGCATTTGGATCTATCGACTTTCACTTCTCTCAGGACAGAGACATGATGGTCGATACGACGCCTGATGAGGCGCGGATGCTTCTCGCACTGGTTCAGCTCCTGTTTCAGGAGTGGTACGTTGAACGCCACAAGAGAAAGAACCGCTGCGAAATGATCCGGCATATGGCGGAGAGCGCAAAGAGCATTCAAAGCGAAGATTTGGCGCCGGATGTGGAAGCCACCCTCCCCAGAGACCTGGATGAACCCGAAGAATCCAAGAGCGAGGAGGTTCTGAAGGCAAAGCGTTCAAAAACCTCAAAGTCTAGCGAACGGCGGCAAGCAGCCGCCCTTGAACCGCTCCAGTCGACGGGCAACTAGCACCGGCGGCACAGGCTTTCAACAGCAAACCACCGCCGCTTCACACTCCCATGAAACTTGGCTATTGCGCCAGCACTGCCACCAGCGCGTGGACATTGTGATTGTTCTCACGAACGTATGACTGGAACAATCGCCGTTGGAATGGCGACAGCCAAAAGCCGAAAATACTGGCGTCAAGGATTTTGTATTGACCATCTGTCTGGACGATTTTCCATTTCACCCGATAGGATGTTCCGCTCGTCATTGTGATTTTGCTTTTGAGGGTGATTGTATTGTCGCGATGGCGTTTCGGACGATAAAACTCAACATCCGCGACCTGGTAGTATCGTGATTGCGTCGCAGCATAGCGCGCCATGAAATTTGTCACGCTGTCGTAGTATTTCTCAAATTCGGACTTTGGCAATTTCCCAAGGTAGGACCCGAGTGAATAATCTCCGATGCTTTCCACATCGACATTATCCCGGATGATTTTCTCCATATCCGACCTGTCGACGGCTTGATTCGCCTGGATCGCTGATTGTGCCAGGTCGTTCATGAAGCTTATGACGGACTTTTCGGTGGCGCTTGCAAACGTTGAAAAGTGCAGCGATGCAATGAAAACCGCCATGAATAACAAGGCAGAAAGCGCATTTGTGAAGGCGTTGACGCGTGGCCGCATACGCCCCCCTGCGGAATTGGATGCCCCATGTCGCCTTATCTCAATGATTGACCATGCAGAAAACATGATGCCCCCCTTACGTTGCTGATTGTCTGCAACGGAAACTCCAACCGTTGCGAAGCAGCATACTGCAAGGAGCTTGCCAAACTTTTATGGAGCCGCATCAAAAGCCCGGCGAATTATTTACATTCGATCAACAATACAACGAGGAGGGTGAGAGCGTCCCCGGACGTGAATCCGTCATCATGGCGAGACGCAATCCATGTGAGCATGTTGTCCGCGAGAACATCCCTCAGGATTGTGCGGCCGGCGGCAATCTCATTCATGTCCAATCTCGCAAAACCGACATTTCAGCACTTCCGACCAGGTCACCCAGTCTCTTGTCCGCATCACTATTTCCAGATAATTAAAAATACGAAAGTGTATTCAGTAGATTTCAGGCAAATTCTATCGCTATCATTCATAGAAATTCGTGTTGGACATGAATATACTAGAGCATAACAATCCAAATCATTAGAATTAATACTTAATATTTATAGTTAACGTCCGCATTTTAATTATGCAACGTCTTTCTATTTTACTAAAACCAATAGACATGGTTGTTTAATACAAAAATCAGCGTGGTTTAGCGCAGCAAACGGTTGGAAGATTTAACGATATCTTGAAGATATGGGCGGATAAAATGGTCACGATGGAAAACGATGATCGGACTGAGTTTTTTGGGCCTATTATCAGAAAAAAGGTCGATTTCATGAAAGCGGAGGAAGGCCGGTTTAGCGACCCTGCCGAAACGCGATTGATACGGCTTGCCGGGACCCTGTTGGCCCGCTCCCAAGCGCTTGAAGGCCGGATAGCCGCCATCGAAAGCGCCATGCAGACATGCAACTGTGCGAACGTCGTGTCTGAAACCGTTCTGCAGTTGCTGAACCAATGTTCAAGAATTCTGGAGAAGATAAGAACCTCTCCCGATATGGACTCAAGAGCCATTCTGTCAGGGCATTTTTCGAAGATATTGCATCAGATCGATGCGGTCGTTTTGGAGGCCGGCTACGATGGCAAGAATCTTGCTTTGAACGAGAGCATCAGCATTTGTACCGACCTGGCACGTGGCAGCGGTTTCTTGATTGAGGGCATGGATATGAGCAGCGAAGGTTTGGGCCTATCACCGCTCAATCAGGACAACATCTCAAATCCTGAGATTATCGATCGTCTTCTCAAAGTCGAACAGGCAACGAACAAACTGACAGCTTACTCCTACAGCTACTCCACGATTTCGGAGATGCTCGATACACACATGGCCTTCACGCGCAGAATGATCGACATTTTCAACGATGGCAGCGATCAGATTAACAATTCCCGCGCGGGCCAGAACGCAATTGCGCATGTCCTGTCTGAGATTTGCGGACTACCCTCAAATGACGACACGGCAGGCGAAGGTCAGCACCGTGGCCGCAAAGAGCCCGGAATAGAACAGTCAAACAGTGAAACCGGCGGATTTTCAGCGAGAAACAAAGCCAAGGAGACGAGCTTTGCAACACGTGGTTTCAAATATTGAAGCCATTTCTGATTCTGCTTTGAAACGCTGGAAGCAGATTAAGCCATAAAAGTAACAGTATTCGAGTTGCTGGGGAGGCCAAATTGGCACACGCAGAGGATTACAAACGCAAATCGAGCTATTTCGATTTTATATCAAGCGATCCGATCACGGAGTCTCTATCCGATCGGCTGATTTCGGGTCGTCTGGACGAAGGTCCGAACGATCCCGGCTCAAACGGCCGCACCGGCCAGGAGTCTTTCAGTTCACCGCTTGAGCGTGCTGCGGTTTGCGAAGAAAGCGCACAACGCCTCACCCTGCTTGTTGAGAATCTCGAAGATTCCAGCCGAGGCGTGAAGCTTGCGCTAAGTGCCGCTCACGCTGTCGAACAGATGTTGCGCGACGCGTCACGACTACTTGAGGCTGGACGCCTGCAACCGAACCCTGTCAGCCGCGAAGCGCTTGCTGCCGCGTATATGGAAATCATCAATCAAATCGACGGTATTGCCGCGGACGCGGAATACAACGGCCAAAATTATGCGACGGGCGATGTCATTGAGGTTGCGTTCGACAATGACGGAGAAAACGCCCTCAGGGTTGACCAGTTTGTGCTGACCGCCGCCTCATTGGGTTTGACATCTCAGCAGGTAAACTTCACCGCTGATGCCGAAATTGTCCGAGAAATGATGCTGTTGGAGGACGCGCGCAACACAACAGCGACGCGCAAGATCTTTATTGAAATGGCGTTGTCGGTTTTGGAAAACCGCGCTGAGTTTTCACAAAACAAGGCACACTCTCTGCAGAGTGCGAGCCAAGCCCTCACCAAAGACGGGCGCGCCCATGTTGCGATTCAGGAAATTGCAGCCCGGCGCATCACCATGAACTCACCAGCGATCTCGACACCGAACGGAATCGACAAAGGTCAGGTAAAAAACGACAACGATGAAGCCTTTTCCAAGAAAAAGGCGAAATCACAAAAAGTGACCGTCAAGGTCGAAACACCTGTCAGTCGTGACGTGGCAGCTTCCGATGACAAGGACTTGGAGACAGAGATAGAAGAACTCCAGGCCCTGATCAGCCAGCTTGACGAAGAGCCGGCCAACGAACTCGATCAATTTGCCATGGAGCTGGCGCGAATCCTCGATGAAGAAACCTATCTCAGCAAATGGCTGAAATTTGAGCGTGGTGAAACCGGCGTTTTTGTCGCCCACCTGGCGCAGAATTATGGTCCGGAGCTCATCAAGAAAGCGAAAGCAAGTTACGCTGAGGACGGCACATTCAAATCGATTGGGGACCGGTTCATGCGCACCTATGAAGCCGGGCTGGAGGAAAAACTCTCCGAAGATCCCAAGCCGACAAACCTGATCGATTCCTGTCTCAAGACAGATTACGGGAAGATTTATATCCTGCTCGCCAGGGCCGCTGGAATCGTCTGAACCTGGCCTTCCCTTCACAAGCGATAGTGCTGGCGTAAACCCTTATTGTATTGCTCTGGATTCATGGCAGGTCACACTTTCATTGTGGCTTGCCAATTCCACCGCCGCCAGGCAGTTCAAGAACAAGCCTTTCCCCTGAGGGCACGATCTGTTTGCCCTTGCCTTTGAGCTTTTTCCCGCCTGCGAGCGTAATCGTGCCAGGTGCGCCATTTCCACCACCGCCGCGGCCGCGCGCAGGATGGTCGATACGATCAAACAGAGCAAAAACCGCGAATGGTGCACCCGTTGCACTCTCGATTTCGATCACCTGACCATCACCACCCTGATACAGCCCTGCCCCACCTGAACCGGTCCGATACTCCTTGCGTCGGAAAATCAGCGGTGCGACTGATTCGGTGATCTCAACCGGCGTGTTGCGCACACCGGAGGGATAAGCGGTAGCGGACAGCCCTTTTTTGCCGGGGCGCGCGCCGGTGCCGCCCGAATGAAAAATCGTTACCGAAAACGATGGCGTGTTGCCACTTTCATAATCCTCAACGAGCCCGTGCCCACCCGTGAGCATTGGATTCCAGAGACTTGAGCTGCCTTCTGCTGGCACCTGACCGGGCAGCGCCTTGTCGAGACATCCCAACACCACGTCAGGAAGCATCTGACCGACAACGTGACGGACCGCTACGGCGCATGGGCGCGGCGCATTAAGAATAGAACCTTCCGGTGCTGAAACCCGGATCGGAGCAAGTGACCCCGCATTGTTCGGCACCCTTGAGCCGACAATGCAGCGAATGCCGAATGACGCATAGGCAACCGTGTAAGTGTAGGGCACGTTGATGCCATAGGCTGAGGCACGCGAGGATCCGGCAAAATCCACATCAATTCCATCTGCGCCAATAGTGAGCTTTGCCTTCAATGCGACGGGCTTGTCATAGCCATCAACGGTCATCTCATTTTCATATGTGCCAGCCGGCAGAGCACGGATTTCGGCAAGCATCGCCGCATGCGATGTCTCGAT
>Ga0209633_10000113_pt1 | contig 93234 bp, 89 predicted proteins | sample Cruoilmetagenom1_FD_187290 | JGI IMG/M metagenome (GOLD analysis project Ga0209633, IMG submission 187290) | Oil polluted marine microbial communities from Coal Oil Point, Santa Barbara, California, USA - Sample 1 (SPAdes) (version 2) | ecosystem: Environmental > Aquatic > Marine > Oil seeps ... | reverse complement strand
ATACCTTAGTTATTGCCGCTGTTAATGTTGTCTTACCATGGTCTACATGACCCACGGTCCCTATGTTTAAGTGCGGCTTTCCTCTCTCAAATTTCGCCTTCGACATCTTAGCTTTCCTCCTTAAGTAGGGATATCATTACACAGCCTGTACATTTGTTTTTAGATCTTCAGTTAGCATTTGCGGAAGCGCGGAATAATGGCCAAATTCCATTGTAAAAGTCCCTCTTCCTTCGGTCATAGACCTTAGCTCAGTCGCATAGCCAAACATTTCGGACAGCGGAACCTCCGCTTTTATGGCCTGCATGGCGCCCCTTAGCTCCGATCCCATAATCCGGCCTCTCCTGGAGCTCAAATTACCCATTACCGTTCCCATAAAATCTTCCGGCACTACAACTTCAACCTTCATCATAGGCTCAAGAATAATAGGCTTAGAACGAAGCACTGCATCTTTAAAAGCCATAGAGCCCGCAACCTTAAAAGCAATTTCAGAACTATCTACATCATGATAAGAACCATCATAAAGCCTTACAATCCAATCAATTACCGGATACCCCGCAACCACTCCGGTTTCAGAAGCTTCCATGATTCCCTTTTCAACAGCAGGTATAAATTCTTTAGGAATATTGCCGCCCTTGACCTCGTCAACAAATTCAACACCAGCACCCTGCTCGTTAGGCTCAATTTTTATTTTCACATGACCATACTGACCACGGCCGCCGGTCTGTCTGATAAACTTTGCTTCCACATCTGAATTCTTAGTAATAGTTTCTCTGTAGGCAACCTGCGGTTTTCCAACGTTGGCGTCTACGCTAAATTCACGTCTTAAACGGTCAACTATAATCTCCAGGTGAAGCTCACCCATTCCGGAAATCAACGTCTGACCTGTTTCATCATCAAATCTTACTTTAAATGTTGGATCTTCCAGTGAAATTTTATTTAGGGATAAACCAAGCTTTTCTTGATCAGATTTGGTTTTAGGCTCAATCGCAATTGAGATAACCGGATCTGCAAAATAAAGACTTTCAAGGAGTATGGGCTTATTCTCATCACATAGAGTATCACCGGTTGTAGTCAACTTAAGACCCACTGCCGCGACAATACCACCTGCCCCTATCTCAGAAATCTCCTCTCTTTTATTGGAATGCATCCTGACAAGCCTTCCGATCTTTTCCCTTTTTTTCTTTGTCGAATTATAAAGAGTGCTCCCTGTTTTGAGCTTACCGGAGTAGACCCTTAGATAAGTCAACTGACCCACAAAAGGATCGGTCATAATCTTAAAAGCAAGAGCAGAAAACGGCTCATCATCACTAGGCCCTCTAGTATCAGCCTCTTCCGTATCAGGGTTAACGCCTTCAACATCAACCAGATCAATAGGAGAAGGCATATAGTCAACAATCGCATCCAAAAGAATCTGAACCCCTTTATTTTTAAACGCTGTTCCCAAAAGCACGGGAACAATACTCAAATCAATTGTGGCAGCCCTTATGGCGCTTATTATCTTATCTTCAGATATCGGATTCCCATCGAGATAGGTTTCCATTAGCTCCTCATCAAAATCCGCTATGGATTCCAACAAGTTTTCTCTCGCAGCCTCAGCTTCAGCCTTCAATTCGTCAGGTATATCAACTAATTCGTATTTAGACCCCAAGGAATCATCGTCCCACATTGCAAGTTTCATTTTAATTAGATCTATTATTCCAATAAACTCATGGCCCACGACATATGGAAGCTGAACAGGTACCGGATTGGCCAGAAGCCGGTCTTTCATCTGAGACACAACCTGCGCAAAATCAGCGCCGTCTTTGTCCATTTTATTAACAAATGCCATCCTGGGAACTCTATAGCGGTCAGCCTGTCTCCAAACAGTCTCAGATTGAGGCTCTACACCGCCTACAGAATCAAAAACAACCACCGCTCCGTCTAGCACTTTCAAGGACCTTTCTACTTCTATAGTAAAATCAACATGGCCCGGCGTATCAATTATATTAATTCTATGATCATTCCAAAAACAAGTAGTTGTAGCTGAAGTAATTGTAATTCCGCGCTCTCTTTCCTGCTCCATCCAATCCATGGTAGCAGTCCCTTCATGGACTTCCCCAATTTTATAAGTTAGCCCCGTATAATAGAGTATGCGCTCAGTTGTTGTGGTCTTCCCAGCATCAATATGAGCTACAATTCCAATATTTCTTACTTTACTTATAGGTATTGCTTTATCCAAAACTATTCCTCTCCAATATTTCTTGCTTTATTTATAAGATTTACAAGCATTGCTTTATCCAAAACTATTTTCCCCAACCAAACGGCTTACCACCTGTAATGGGCAAATGCCCTATTCGCATCGGCCATCTTATGCGTATCTTCTCTTCTTTTTATCGAACCACCCCTGCCCTCAGAGGCATCAAGAATCTCAGCAGAAAGCTTTTCCTTCATGGATTTGCCTTCTCTATTCCTAACCGCTGTAAGCAGCCATCTAATAGCAAGGGACTGCTTGCGGAAAGCATTAACTTCCATAGGCACCTGATAAGTAGCGCCGCCCACTCTTCTGGGCCTTACCTCTATTCCGGGTTTGATGTTGTCCATAGCAGCCAGGAAAACCTCAAGCGGATCCTTCCCTGTTTTTTCCGAAACTATATCAAACGCTTCATAGAAGATTTGCTCAGCTTTACTCTTCTTACCGTCTAGCATGAGAGAATTTATAAATTTAGCCGCTATCTGATTCCCATACTTAGGATCTCCGGCAATTTTTCTTTTATTAACAGAACCTTTTCTTGGCATTTTTTATATTCCTTTAACAAATTGCTTATTTAGGCTTTTTAGCTCCATACTTAGAACGGCTTTGCCTTCTACTATCAACCCCGGTCGAATCCAAGGTTCCCCTGACAATATGGTATCTAACACCAGGAAGGTCTTTTACTCTCCCACCCCTTACAAGTATCACGGAGTGTTCTTGAAGAGTATGGCCCTCACCCGGGATATAACCGGTCACTTCAATACCGTTGGTAAGCCTAATACGCGCGACTTTTCTAAGTGCGGAATTAGGTTTTTTAGGTGTAGTAGTATAAACCCTGACACACACCCCTCTTTTTTGTGGACAGTTCTGCAGAGCAGGAGCTTTACTCTTCTTTTTCGCTCTCTTTCTGCCTTCTCTAACTAGCTGGCTTATAGTTGGCACTAATACTATTCTCCCTCAAAAGTTAATCCAAGTAATATATCCAGATAAATTATTGGATGTCAAGATTAAATACAGCTTATTTAGCATTTAATTTAAGTTTCTTTGCTAACCCAATAACAGTAACCCCAGACTTGTACCATCCAGGCTTCCACCTATTATCATCAATCCCATCTAATTCAGCCTGAAAAACCCTAAGACATATAGTTATACGCCCGCCTATATCGACGAAAGGATCCCCCGTATACAAATCAGGAATAACCCCTATTTCAGAGCTCAACCCTTGGGGTTTAATCTCCAGAAGTTCAACACATTCAAGAAATGGGCGGTCATGTTTTGCTTCATTCTCTAGAGTTTTGGTACCCATTTCCAAATACCATATTTCAGCCATTTAATAACTCCTCAAACGTAATCTAAATAAATATTTTTTAGATATATTTAAGTGCTTTTTGCCCAATATCGGTTCTAAAATAAAGCGATTCACAATCAATATGGTTAACTGCTTTATAAACTGCGCTAATCGCCTCTGGGATGTTATCACCAAGAGCTGTCACGCCAAGCACTCTTCCCCCATTTGCGACTATATTCCCATCATCATCCTCAGATGTGCCTGAATGAAAGACTAAAACCCCGTCCATCTTATTAACATCATCAATGCGATCTATCTGAAAACCCTTCTTATAGTCCCCAGGATACCCCTTGGAAGCCATAACAACGCAAACCGAGGCTTTATCATACCATTCAATGTCTCCCTGTGCCACTCCTCCCTGAGAAATAGCGCTCATAAGAGGAACTATGTCAGAGCGCATCCTCATCAAAAGCGGCTGCGCCTCAGGATCGCCGAATCTACAGTTGAATTCAAGGACTTTAATATCAGAGCCATCGATCATAAGACCGGCGTACAATATTCCCTTATATTCCCGGCCTTCCTCTTTTAACGCCCTCACTGTTGGCATCATTACTTGATCCATTATAGCTTCATGAAGCTCAGGGGTGACAATTGGAGCAGGAGAATACGCGCCCATACCTCCGGTATTAGGACCTTTGTCTCCATCCAAAAGCGCTTTATGGTCTTGTGAGGATTCCAGAGGTATAAGGTTTTCCCCATCGGTAAAAGCTATAAAGGATACTTCCTCGCCCTGAAGAAACTCTTCTATTACGACCCGCTTCCCGGAATCTCCAAAAATCTTACTTCTCATTATATCATCAAGTACATCTATAGCCTCATCCTCTGTGCGGCATATTATGACCCCTTTTCCAGCCGCAAGTCCGTCTGCCTTGATTACAAGCGGAGGTTTAACCTCTTTTACCCAATTCACAGCATCATCGTAATCATAGAAAGTTGAAAAGAACGCTGTTGGTATATCATATTTTTTCATAAGATTTTTCGAATACACTTTACTGCTTTCAATCTCGGCTGAAGCTTTATTGGGACCGAAAATATTAAGATCTTCTTCTTGGAAGCGGTCTACAATCCCAAGTGACAAAGGAATTTCCGGACCTACAATAGTAAGATCAATCTCTTCTGCTTTAGCGAAGCGAACCAGGGACTCTATATCCGTTACTTTTATATCTACACAGGTAGCATGCTTTGAAATTCCTACATTCCCCGGGGCGCAATAAACTGCCGTAACAAGGGGGCTTTGCGCTATTTTCCAGCACAAAGCATGTTCTCTTCCACCGCCGCCTACTACAAGCACTTTCATATTATTGATATCCCCTTATTTTTAGCTATTAAATTCCCAGAGCCCAGTTAATTTACCAGATAATAGAACTTTTTAAATATTAATATCCTAAAGGCGCAAAAAAACAATATTACACCTGCAAAAACATGGTTTTACATAAGAGACCCCTATCCTTGAGAGTACTCGAATTATTCTACTGTAACAACTTTTGCAAGGTTTCTCGGCTGGTCTACGTCAGTCCCTTTGTATGTTGCAATATGATAGGCGAGAAGCTGTAGTGGAATTATGGATATAAGAGGACTTAGGAGATACGGGGAACCAGGGACTTCTATCACCTTATCGACAATCCCCTGCAGCTCCTGGGCAGCAGGATCAGAGGTTAAAAAAATCACCTTTCCCCTTCGAGCACGAACTTCCTGAAGATTGCCTAAGATTTTTTTGTATGTTATTCCCTCACCCGGGGCTATTAAGACAACCGGCATATCCTCATCAATTAGCGCAATAGGACCATGTTTCATCTCTCCGGCCGCGTAACCTTCGGCATGAATATAGGATATCTCCTTTAGCTTGAGAGCTCCTTCAAAAGCAATTGGATAGTTGATTCCCCTTCCAAGATATAAAAAATTTCTGTACTTAAAGAACTCTTTTGCAAGCTCTTTAATATGGTCGTCCAGTTTAAGGGTGATCTCAATTAACTGGGGGATACTTATAGCCTCTTTGATCATCTCTATAGACTGTTTTTTAGTGATCTGTTTTTTTATCCTGCCCAAATAGATAGCCAATAGATAAAAGGCAATGAGCTGGGTAGTAAACGCTTTAGTAGACGCAACCCCTATTTCAGGCCCTGCATGAGTATAAATCACGCCATCCGCATCTCTTGCAATCTTGCTCATCATTACGTTTGTAATACCTAGTGTTTTAGCTCCCCGTCCCTTTGCCTCAAGCAGCGCTTCAGATGTATCCGCCGTTTCACCGGATTGTGAGACGGCAATGGCAAGAGTTTTGTTATCAATTACAGGTTTCCTATAACGGAATTCAGAAGCTATATCCACTTCAACTGAAACCTTTGCGATTTTCTCGATCATATATTTGCCGATCAGGCTTGCATGATAAGAAGTGCCGCACGCAAGGGCTACTATCCTGTTAACGTTTTTAAAGAGGGAGCTGTCCAAATCTTCAAAATACACATCCCCGGTCTCCTCTGAGAACCTGCCCCGCATCGTGTCTAAAATGGCTCTTGGCTGCTCGAAAATCTCTTTCATCATAAAGTGGCGGTATCCACATTTCTCAATAGAGATCGGATCCCAGTTTATGGAATGAACCTTTCTTTTAACTCTATTGCCGTTTAAATCAGTGATCTTAATCTCATCTTGCTTTAAAATAGCTACATCCCCATCTTCTAAATAAATCACATCTCTGCAAAATGGGAGTACGGCAGGAACATCGGATGCCAGATAATTTTCGTGATCGCCTTTTGCTAAAATCAAAGGAGAGAATTTTCTTGTAGCAATGACCTTATCGGGATCGCTGTCAGAAATTACCGCTATCGCATACGATCCTTCTATTCTCTTAAAAGCCGCCCTGGCGGCATCCTCAAAACAGAGCCCGGAGCCGGAAAGATCTTCAATCAAGTGCGCTATGACCTCTGTATCAGTGTCTGAGTAAAATTTGTAGCCTTTCTTTTTAAGCTCGTCTTTAAGCTCTAAATAATTTTCGACTATACCGTTATGTACAACTGAAGTTCCGCCTGATACATGGGGATGGGCGTTTTTTTGAGACGCGTCCCCGTGAGTAGCCCATCTGGTATGACCTATACCGAGCGCTCCCTTGGGCGAGTGTTTATTAATTTTAGTTTTGAGTTTGGAGAGTTTCCCCTTACTTTTGAAAACTCTTGAACGGCCGTCCTGGATTATGGCTATACCAGAGGAATCGTATCCTCTGTACTCGAGCCTGCTCAAGCCTTGCAGCAATACATCAACGGTTCTTGATTGATTCCCTATATATCCTAAGATTCCACACATTTACTTCCCCTTGTTATCCTTGGGCTTTCTCTTCCAATCCTTAATTACGGTTTGTCTGGCTCTTCCAATAGCGAGCGAGCCCTGAGGGACATCTTTTGAAATTGTTGAACCGGCCCCTGTAGTGGCGCCCTTACCAACCTTGATGGGGGCAACCAACATTGTGTCGCTCCCTATAAAAACGTTGTCCTCAATTACAGTTTTGTGCTTATTAATACCGTCGTAGTTGCATGTAATTGTGCCTGCCCCTATGTTGACGTCTTTCCCCATTACCGTATCCCCTATGTATGACAAGTGAGAGACTTTCGATCCCCGGCCAATTTTGGATTTCTTTATTTCCACAAAATTACCTATCTTGGCGCCGTCTAGAATCTCCGCCTCCGGACGTATATGAGCAAAGGGACCTATACTTACATTATTTTTAATTGAGGCGTTTGTGATATAACAAGAGGATTTAACCGTAACTCCGTTTCCAAATCTGGAATCTTCAACCCATGTAGAAGGACCGATAACGCATTTACTACCTATTTGAGTTTTTCCGTAAATATGAGCGCCGGGATAGATAGTTGTATCCCGTCCAATTTTAACCTCAGGAGATATATAGGTATTCTCGGGATCAATCATTGTAACACCGGAGCGCATGAGGCTCTCATTTACCCTCCACTTTAGCACGTCTTCAACATATGAAAGCTCGACCCTATCATTTACACCCACTATCTCATCGCTGTCTGATACAACTACACCGTTAACTTTTAAGGAATTCTTATGAGCTAATTCTACTATATCGGTTAAGTAATATTCGCTCTGCTTATTTCGGGAATTAATCTTTCCAAGCGCATTCCATAAAAAGGAGCTTTTTACACAGTATGTTCCTGAATTTATCTCGTCAATGAACCTCTGTTCCCGCGTTGCATCTTTTTGTTCAACAATGCCTATTACATCGCCATTTTGATCCCTCTTTATTCGTCCATAACCGTTTGCATCGTCTACAAGAGCGGTGAGAATAGAGAGATCGGCATTTTTTTTCTCGTGATCTCTAATAAACTTTTTAAGAGAGCTTGATGTTATAAGCGGGAAATCTCCGTTTAGGATAAGAATATTGCCTTTGAAACTTTTAAGGGCAGAATTAGCGCAGTTTGCGGCGTGCCCAGTCCCTAACTGCTTACTTTGCGTTACGTACGTTATTTTTTTAGAGTCAGATATCTTTTTAACATCCTCGGCACCATGGCCTACAACGACTACAACGCGCTTGGGTGATAAGTTATCGACCGCGTCCAATACATAACTCAGCATGGGACGACCCAGAACAGTGTGAAGCACTTTGGGGATATCGGACTTCATCCGTTTGCCCACTCCCGCAGCTAAAATCACAACGGCTAAATTCATTACGCTACTTAGCCCTCCCGTATTTGTCCTCTAATCTTATTACATCCTCTACTTCGGGAGTAGAGGCTTCTAGCACATCGCAATCGGTAATGGCTGTCATCCTGTGTTTTGTAAGAGGAGTTATTCTAATTGCGCTGCCCGCCTTAAATACTGTTTCTTCTTTATTTCCGCCAACTTCCTCAATTTCCAATAGCATCTCACCGTTATGAAGGTATATAGTCTCGTCCTTAACCTCGTGATACTGGTAGCTCAGGCTCTCTCCCTTGTTGATATGGAGAATTTTGCCTACGTACTTATCAGTCATAGCCCACCACAGCTCATACCCCCAGGGTTTCTCCACTCTTTTAATTTTGTCTGTAATATTCACTTCTTCAGAATTCCTAATTTAGTATATTTGTATGCTGAAGTATAAATCAAATTAGTAAGGATTTGTAATACAAACAACAGATAGAATATATATAATTATGGTTGGTTTTGCGAATTTAGTGATTCGGAACTCAAGACCCAAAATCAATGCCAATAAACTCTTCACCATTACCTGAATCATTTGAGGAATCACATGCCGCTATAGCAATAGCAATGAATAGTGGAAGTATTAAGACATAAGATGTTTTCCTCTATTTTTTTATCCTTCTAATAAGAATTGTATTCGTAATAATTCAACATAAGGGGGTGTTGTTGCCCTGAACACCCCCTCACATTGTCCTTATTAGAAGAATACCTTGTTTGGAAATACTCTATTGCTCTCTTCTGCTTTCTTCATCAAAGCAATCTGTTAATAACTCTTGGTATATATGAATATATTCAGAAGACAATGCTCTTTTTGCCAATTATTAAGAGTTAAAATAATATTGTCAGATATTTATATGATAGATTATTTCTACAAGAAAAATCTGTAGTTTAAAGTGCCTTTTTTGTAGCTATTTTCCTACAATATGGGAGAGGCTAATCTGTTAGGTTATTCTTTATTGCGTAGCGAATTAACTCTGCGGTTGTTTCCAGCTTTAGTTTATTAAGAATGCGAGCACGGTATGTGCTAACAGTGCTGGCGCTAAGATAGGTCTTTTTAGCTATATCATTCATATTTATACCGGAGGCAATCATTAACATAACTTCATACTCACGGTTTGACAGCGCTTCATGCAGAGGCTTCTCGGTTGCCATTTCCCCCTCTACATCAACAGCTAATTTTTCCGCAAGTGATGAATCAACATATTGTACTTTTTTGAGTAGGGTTTTTATGGAATTTACGAGTTCGTGCTCTTCACGTACTGCTCTTATTTCATTCCTCGCTTGCGTTCTTCAATTTCCTGCTTGAGACGTAGATTGGTTTCCTCAAGCTCGGCAGTACGGATTCTAACGCGGTCCTCCATTTCCTCATAGAGTTTTGCTTTTGCTATTGCTATGCCAATGTTGTTACCTATCGAAACGTTTAATTTAATTTCCTGTTCGCTAAATTTGCCCTTTTTGTAGCTGGCTAACCAGATAACCCCCATGACAATGCCTTCTAGCATAATAGGGATACCAAGCGCTCTATGATGCCCCATATTCTTACCTGCCGCGCCTACATCTTTATCATTTTGAATATCCTCTATATTAAACACCCGCCCCGAGTTTATTAATTTCCATGTAACCCCTTTAGGAGAGGGAATCCTGGAGGCCCTACTTAAATAGTCTTCAGGAAGGTTTCTATAGGCTTCCAGAACTACCTCTTTTCTATCCTTGCTTATCATATAAATAAAGGCCATATCTACATCTTTAAGAGTTAAAACCATGTCTAGGGCGGTATTGTAGATATAGTGCAGATCAAAAGATTGATGCACAGCACTGGTGATCGTATGCAGTATGTCTAAATCCCCTTTCTCTATCAATATCTTCATTTTGATCCGATTTGTATATAAATGTTATGATGCTATTTTAAATTAATAGTAGCACAAAAAATTGCGAAAGAACGTAATTAGTTAATATTTGCCAGTTAATTTAATATCAACTTTTGACTTTTCTTTTAATTCCATCCTTAGGAAAAGAACGAATTCAAGTTAGCGGGGATTCGGACGCCATTACCCTTTAGCCAGCTAATGTGAAGAGATTGAAGCTCTTAGCTCATTGGAACTCAATGATTAGGTGGGATTTCTATTTAAATCTGTCACACTGGACCATGTCCTGGACTCGTTTCAAGAGATGGTTCAGAATAACAAAACTGGATTCCCGATTAAGACGTTCGGGAATGACAGAAAAGGGAGCTTCGGCTCCCTTTTTAGTTTTGCGAATTTTATGATTTAAGTTGAGATCAGTCAGGCCTATACTTAATTCAGGATAAAATCAAAACGGGATGTCGTCATCACTGCCAAACGAATCATCTTCTACATCAAAGTCAGCAGGGACCTTTTCATCGGGTGCGGATGATTCAGACCTTCCCCCCTGTCCGCCCAGCATCTGCATATTTCTTGCAACTATTTCTGTTGTCCACTTCGTATTCCCTTCTTTGTCTTCCCAGGAACGGGTCTTGATCGACCCTTCGATGTAAACCATCCTTCCCTTTGTTAAGTACTCCCCGCAAATCTCAGCCAAGCGGCCCCATGCGACAATACGGTGCCACTCTGTATCCTCTTGTTTCTCCCCTGCTTTATTCGTATATTTCTCTGTTGTGGCAAGTGTAAAATTGGCCACGGCTTGACCGCCTGTCGTGTATCTTATTTCAGGGTCGCGTCCTAAGTTTCCTATTAACATAACTTTGTTTACGGCCATTTGTTTCTCCCAAAACTTTTCTTTTATGAAATTCTATCATCTGAGCACATGAAAATCCAGAAATCAGAATAGATGAGCGGAAAACAAAAGAAACTGATGAAGGATCCTGCCCGTCATACCCCAGATAAGATATTGCTCATATTGATAAGCGTAGTCCTTGACCTCTATCCCGTCTCTTTCCCTAATCCTCACTTCCAGGTTTCTATCATCAACCAAATGACGCATAGGTACCCAGACCGTCTTCTCAACTTCATTTATATCCGGCCTTAAAACTACTTCCTCATTTAAAACGGATAGATAAGGGGTAACAATATAGTTTCTAGCTCGGGGATTGTTAGGATTTACATCATCAAGACTGCCCAGAATCCGCCCACTGCTATTTATATTAATACCTACCTCTTCGTAAGTCTCCCGGATAGCGGTTTCAAGCTTGCTCTTGTCAGCACTCTCCCTTCTACCTCCGGGAAATGCCATATGACCAGAGAAAGGGTCACGGTCACTTGCCGATCTCTTAATAAAGAGTAGAGAATAATCCTGCTCGCTCTCTTTTAATATCATCATGACAGAAGCATGAACAAAACCACCTTCCCTAAATATCTCGTTTGCATTTCTGTCGGATAATATCTTTTTTAGATTCTCGGTTGTATCACTCAATTTATATATTCCAAGAATTCCTGAAAAATGTTGTAAGCGTGATCATCAAAAAGCACAAAATACACCTTCTCAATAGACGTTCTTTCCTCACTCAAATATTTCAAAACAACGTCCATCATTATTTTAGCACATTGCTCTAAAGGAAAACCTCCAACCCCTGTGCCAATTGCAGGAAAGGCCAGGGTTCTAACTCCATTTTCAGTGGCTTTGATAAGACTATTCTTCGTACTGGCCTCAAGTGACACCCGGTTTACGGTACCTCCAGGCTGCATAGCCGCAGCATGTATGACATATTCAGCTCTTAGATAACCTGCCCCCGTTATTGCTGCCTGCCCAATAGATATAGAGCCATACTCATCACACTCAAACTGAATGGACGGCCCGCCTCTTTTTTTTATGGCCCCCGCAACCCCGCTTCCCAATTTAAGATCGGTGTTTGCGGCATTTACTATAGCGTCAACATCCATATCCGTAATATTACCCTGTACTATCTCTATTCTTTGCTTTGCATCCATCACAACTCTCAAAACTTCCTACCTAGATTTTTTATTTGAGAAAATCAACGCACTCTATACCAAGGCAATGATATTTCCCCATTGATCAACATGGCATTTACATCTAGGGGGAATTAATATCGTGGAAGTATCTTCTAATATCATAGCGGGTCCAGAGAATTTAAAGCCTGAATAGAACTCCTTTCTATTAAAAACTTTTACAACAATATTGCTTCCACCGAAAACAATTTTTTCTCTGGAAGGTTTTATTTTGATTTTTTCATTTTGAAGATTTGGGATTTGAAGCTCTCTTTTTTTCGCTATAGCTCTTATTCTTAAGGTAACAACTTCAACTTCACTTTTGGGTTTATTGTATCCGTTCATTCTTTTGTGAGCTTGATGAAAGGAGCTTACGAAATTCTTGCCATATGGAACAGTAATCTCGTGCGACTGCCTTTTGTAGCGGACATCTATAAACCGTTTAAATTTTATTTTCTCAGCTGGAAAATCTTTACGCGCCTTATCTTGGAGTAAAGAAAACCCCTCTTCCAGCACACCGGGCCCGGCCTCTTGCTCATTTAGAAAAACTGTAATGCTGTAATCCTTAAACATATCAGCTGTCAGCATACCGAGTGCGGAAAGCACACCCGGGTCCTTGGGGAAAATTACTGTTTTTATCTCAAGACCCTGAGCTAACTCGCAAGCATGGAGCCCCCCGCCGCCGCCAAAGGAAAGTAGAGCAAATTCCCTTGGATCGTACCCCTTTCCGATAGATATAACTCTAAGCGCCCTTTCCATATTGGCGTTCGCGACCTTTATTATGCCTTCCGCTACTTCCTCAACGGAAAGCTTAAGACGACGTGCAAGTTTCCTCAAAGCAGCTTTTGATTTTTGAGGAAATATTTTCATTCGACCGCCTAAAAACGAATCGGCTCTAATTCGCCCTAGTACAAGGTTAGCGTCCGTTACAGTCGGCTCCTCTCCTTTTCCATAACATGCGGGCCCGGGATCTGCTCCTGAGCTCGCCGGTCCAACTTTTAAGACACCTCCGGAATCGATCTGTACGATAGAGCCCCCTCCGGCACCTATTGTTGTAATATCTATCATGGGGACTTTAATAGGAATACCATCAATCAAAGTTTCTGTTGTAAACTTCGGCCCTTTCTCACAGAGAGCAACATCCGTAGAGGTCCCGCCCATATCGTAAGTGATCATTTTTTCATAACCGGTTAACTTTGCGATCTTCGCCCCGCCGACAACGCCCCCCGCGGGACCAGAGAGAATGACCCTGACCGGCTCCGCAGCCGCCTGGGAAGGAGACATAACGCCCCCGCTTGACTGCATTATTGATATATCCGCATTAGGCAGCTTTTGGGATAGGGTATTCATATAAGTTTTCACTTTCGGCAGCAAATAGGAGTTGGCTACAATTGTAGAGGTTCTCTCATACTCTCTGAACTCAGGGAGTATTTTAGAAGAGGTCGAAATTGGAATACCGAGACTATTTAGATATTTCTCTACCTTCTCTTCATTTGCGGGGTTAACATAAGAGTGAAGAAAAGAAATTGCAATTCCTTCTATATTCAAACTCTTGAGCTTAGACTTAAGAGTCTTTAATTCTGATAACTTAACGCTGTCTAAAATCTTTCCCTTATAGTTTATCCTTTCATTAATTCCGAACCTTAAAGACTGAGGTACAAGCGACACAGGCGCTTCCCAAAAAATATTGTAGAGCTCCCCTCTATTTTGTCTGCCTATTTGTATAACATCTTCAAACCCTTTTGTAGTTATAAGCGCTATACGGGCGCCCTTTCTTTCAAGAAGCGCGTTTGTGGCGACTGTCGTCCCGTGTACTATTTGCAGACCGTTTAGCTTTTCCCCTAAAATATCTCTAACGCCCAGCGTAATAGATCGAGAAGGATCTTGTGGTGTTGAGGGAACTTTATGGATGCGTAAGCTGCTTCCGTCAAACAATACAAAATCCGTAAAAGTTCCACCTGTATCAATTCCAATCTGTATTAGTTCGCTCATCTGATCTTAAAGGTATATATTTGATTAGGACAAAACTCAAAACATATCCGATCTACTAAATACTGGCAATATGAGTTACAACAAGATAGGGAAATGGTTTCTCGATATGGGAATGACTTTCTTCCAGTTAAACCTATAAATTGGTTTTAAAAATAGGTGATCGGACGATCTCTATAGATTACAAAATAATCCGGTTGAATTATATTAATACTCATCCAGACCGACAGGATATACAACCTTGACCTTCTCTTCGGCAATTTCTCTTAGAGCGGAGACAACGTCCTTGTTCTCAGTTTCTTCAGATAGGATAGGAGCGCCTCTGACAAGAAGCCTTGCCCTCTTCATAGCCGCCACTGAAAGAGCAAATCTATTCACAACCTTCTCTAAACAATCTTCAATAGTTACCCTTGCCATTCTATTACACTCCCTTTAATATGATTTCGGTAATAATATAAGGCATGAAATCATATAAGTAAAGACTCTTAGTTTAAGCTCAACTTCGAGTAAAGTTATGAATATGTTAATATACTGCCCAGGAGAATAATAATGGATTTAGAGCAAATTAAATTTAATGAGGGCGGTCTTGTCCCTGTAATTGTACAGGATGTATCAAGCGGGCAGGTACTGATGTTGGCGTATGCCAACAAGGATGCGATACAAAAAACTATAGACTCGGGCAAGTCTCATTTCTGGAGCCGCTCACGTGAGAAACTCTGGATGAAGGGTGAGGAATCGGGAAATGTACAGGACATAAGAGAGGTCTATTACGACTGCGATATGGATACTATGCTCTATCTGGTACAACAGACGGGCGTTGCCTGCCACACGGGGGAGAGAACCTGCTTCTACAGATCATCACAAGGAGATAAGGAAGCTCCGGTGTTCGGGCCGTCTAATTCGAGTAAGACTCTTGATGAGGTTTATGAAGTAATACTGGATAGGAAACAAAACCCAAAAGACGGCTCCTATGTAAGCGGGCTTTTTGAAAAAGGGCTGGACAAGATTCTTAAAAAAATCGGTGAGGAAGCCGGAGAAACTATAATTGGGGCAAAAAATGAGGATAAAAAAGAGATAATTTATGAAACAGCGGACCTTTGGTTCCACTCTTTAATCGTTTTATCTTATTTCGGCATCACTCCGAATGATATCTACGAAGAGCTTGGACGAAGATTCGGGAAACCAAAAGAAGCTTATAGGCAAGAGTCAAAATAATATCTTAAAATTGCTAAAGCTATACTGCTCCCCATTAAGAACATCATAAAAATAAGCTAGTAAAATTTAAATAGAAACTCTAGGCGGTTACCTTCATTTAGAACTTGGACACCGTACACCGATGCAGGTGGAAGTGGAGTATTACAAGAATTGTACTTCGCATAAAATGCCGCTTGACTATTTTGGGTGCAATACACATAATTGTGCCGGATAGATTGTAGAGCAATTACATTTGTGCCGCTTCAACTGTTTTATCTTTCTTGGGATGGTAAAAATTCACTTAAGGAAACAGGGTGTAATATGAACGAAACACAGAAATTCAGTTTTGGAGATAGCTCTGTCGCGAGTGCCTACGACAATGTTCTGGTGCAGGTTCTCTTCGAGTCTTGGGCGGCTCGACTCATTGAGGAATATCAACCGTGGGAAGGCCGACGCGTCCTTGACCTGGCCACGGGAAGTGGAATCATTGCACAACTAGTGGCAGGACAAGTTGGCCCCAGCGGGATGGTGCTGGGCATAGACATTAACAGTGAGATGCTGGCTTTAGCCAAAAAACGGTGCGCTGACTTGACTCCGGAAGTAAAGTTTACTCAATCCCCTGCACATCCTTTGGAAATCTCCAGCGACTCGATTGACTTTGTCGTCTGTCAACAGGGGTTTCAGTTTTTTCCAGACAAAGACGCCGCTGCGCAGGAAATGTACAGGGTGTTGTGTGTTGGGGGAAAAGTTGTCATAACCACCTGGCGCCCTGTAGCGGAATGTCAGTTTTTCGGATCTATTTGTAATGCACTTAACATGATCGGAGAGCCGGAGATATCCGACATGATGCGCCGTCCATTTGACTTCATGCCGGCCTCACAATTGACCGACCATTTCGAGTCGGCTGGATTCGTGAATGTTCGGCTTAGCCAGCAAGAACAAGACCTAGTAATAGACAAAGGGGCAACACATGCCATCGAAGTAGCTTACGCAACGCCCATTAGACCAAAACTTCTAGCCTTGTCCGATGAGCGACAGGCTGAGTTCCGAAAAACACTTACTGAACTTCTCCATGAACTGAGTGCCGACGGAATTACTATGGGACGCATGGTTTCAAACGTGCTATCAGGTGAGAAACAAGCCTGATGGACGCTATTTGGTATTATTCATAATTCCAACTTAAACTGGTCTTGACAGAAGGGAGCAGTACAAAACATTCCATACTCTAAACTTATATATATTTTCAAACTGGCGGGGGTTACCTGTTTTTCTTAGGCCTGTCCTTCTCTTCAATATAGTCGCCGAGGAAGGTGTTTTTTCTTACTGACGGCGGCAGATTGGATAGATCCGGCTTTGGCTTATTTGTCGATAGATCACTCGTAAAAGCAAAGCTTGAAACTACCTTTTCAACCTTTTTTGTCTCACAAAATGGGCACTTTAAATTCTTTTCATCACTCTTTTTATAAATAAGCTCGGCAAAACGGTAGTTCTTTTGTAGATTGACAAACACTAGCTGGGTTCCTTCGTTTAAATAAAAATCCAGGTCCACACATTCACTGTCCCGCTTTCCATGCTCGGCTACTACTTTTTCTTTCTCAAGATCAAGAACACCTATATGATTTATATTGTCATATTTTTTTACCAGGTCAGATACAAGTTTCTTAGTCACCTTTTTCTCTATCTGTTTTAAACTATCATCTACGTTACTTCTGCATATAGTGCATTCATATTCAAAAAGCGGCATTTAAATCCTCCTGATATTATCTGTTGAAATACTGGTTCAAGTGGTCCTGACCAACCCAGTTACTCTTCTGCTCTTCATCTTTCTGCTCTTTATATTCCATATGCCACCTTAGCTCATCGCCGGGGCCGGGAGCTCTCTTGCTTTTATCCTCAAATATGGCTTTAAAGGTTGAAAATATTCTACGTGGTTTTTTCTTGTTACAATTCGGGCATTTCAGGGCTTTCTCATCTTTGTCATCCAATATTAAAGAGCTGAACCTAAAATCCTTGAGTTCTAGATAGAGAACTTTACCATTATCAAGTTTATAACTGAATCTCCTTGGGCCCCGTCTATTACTTTTTTCTCCCAGGGCAAATAATTGTTTACGCTTTTCGCTATCCGTTACTTCGACATAGAGAATTCCAGTATTATTCTTCTTAACCTTAGTAGCATTAGTTTTATTAAGCTTTGCAACCAAGGCGTCTATATCTCTATTGTATCCGTCCATACAGGCATCACATTCATATTCAAATAAAGGCATGTTCACACTCTCCTTAAGAATTAAGCTAATAATGATAACTCAATTTTCAAGGTTGCTCCAGTAAATATCAACAGAACTGATGGAATTTGACAAAGACCGGTAGCATATCGATACTAGTTTCTAAATGCAATCAACACTGTTTGGAGGCAATTTGTGGCACATGGACAAGAACTTATAGTTGAGGAGAAAGGGGCCGTTTGTACCTTAACGTTTAATAGACCGGAAAAGAGAAATTTGTTAACTCCCGGCATGCTTCTGGAACTGAGCACGCAGCTTGAAAGATTAAAGGACGAGAATAAAGTTAGGTGTGTTGTGCTGAGAGGGGCAGGGGATAAAGCGTTTTCTTCAGGATACGACATATCCGCAATCGGTGAGAACGACATGGTAAAGCATCACGAAGGGGATCACCCCCTGGGCAGGGTGCTTAGGACAATTGAGAGTTTCCCCTACCCTGTGATTGCGATGATGAACGGACATGCCTTCGGGGCCGGACTTGAGATAGCGGTAACATGTGATTTAAGAGCTACAGTTGACGACAGCTTATTCGGGATGCCTCCCGCAAAACTGGGTGTTGTTTACTCCTACAGCGGTATGAGAAAGTTTTTAGATTTAATCGGTCCCGGATATACAAAAGAGCTTTTTCTCATAGGAAGGCCCATAAGCTCCGAGAGAGCCCGGGAAATCGGCCTTGTAAATTTTATGGTATCCAGAGAAGAGCTTGAGGAATTCACGTACGGGATCGCAGACGAAATTTCGGAAAACGCACCTTTATCTCTCAAAACTCTTAAAGAAATCACCAAGTCTCTAGAGAAGAGAACAATAAGCCCTGAAGATGAAAAATCCATAAGACAAATGACCCTTGAAGTGCAAAACAGTGAAGACTACAAAGAAGGACAAAGGTCCTTCTCGGAGAAGAGAAAGCCTGAGTTTAAAGGGAAATAGATTTACGTAATAAAATGTATTTTTTTAATCCCCATACCCGAACTCTCTGATTAGATTGTCCCTCTGACTCCATCTCTCTTTTACCTTGACCCAGAGCTCTAAATAAACTTTTGTTCCCAGGATTTTTTCAATATCGGCTCTTGCAAGACTTCCGATCTCTTTTAACATTGCCCCTTTCTTGCCGATTAGAATGCCCTTATGATTTATTCTCTCCACATAAATTACAGCTGAAATATTAACCAGGTTTTTCTCGGGCACATCTTCAAATTCTTCAATAACGACAGCTGTCTGATAGGGTATTTCTTGTTGGGTAAGGGTAAAAATTTTCTCCCTTATAAACTCGGCAGCTATAAACCTCTCAGGCTGATCCGTAATCATATCTTCGGGAAAATATCTAGGACCCTCAGGAAGATAGTTTGCAATTATAGAGAGCAGTTGGTCTATCCCGTCTGAATTCAATGCGGAAATAGGGATGACTTCTTTAAACTTCCCTTCGTACTCTTTTGAGCGCTCAATTATTTCCAAGATATTTCCCTTCTTTATTTTATCAATCTTATTAATCACTAAAATGGCCGGCTTGGGAAGGCTCTCTATTATAAAGGAGTCCCCTTTCCCAAATGCATCTTTTACCTCTACCATCATTAGGATAATGTCAGCCTCCTGGACTGCACTCATCGCGGTATGAACCATGGCTTTTCCGAGGTTTCCTCTTGCCTTATGTATCCCGGGGGTATCGAGAAAAATAAGCTGGGCATCTGCAAGCGTGCGGATTCCTAAAATTCTGTTCCTGGTGGTGTTGGGTTTATCAGATACCGCGGCGATCTTCTCACCCACCAATGCGTTAATCAAAGTAGACTTTCCGACGTTTGGTCTGCCGACTACCGTGATAAATCCTGATTTGAAAGGACTATTGCTGCTCATATAACTCCATTTCGAATATTATTTTCAAATATTGAATTATTTTGACCCCTTTTTTCCTGTATCGATATAAATTTAAAAGACTCGTATTTTCTCTGCGGCAAGAGATCATAACTCTGTCCACAAACTTGCTAATTAAATGTTTGAGGCAAATTATTTTCTACAAAAAACAACTTTAATATTAAAAGTTACCATTATTAGCTCTAAAATCGAGCAGCGCAATTTAAGTTGCTTCCTCAAAGCCGCCAATTCCATGGAAATCAAAAGCTCTATTAATATTTAGAGAATTGTTTCCTTGCCAAATCGGTGATAGAGGTTAACATTTTTCCGTTTTAATAGAAATATCAGATTGGAAAGGAGTCGATTTAATGCTTGAACTTATGGGAGATTGGGAAAGAACGGACTACTGTGGGGAGCTTGGGACAAAGGACCTGGAGCGTGAAGTTGTACTTATGGGATGGGTTCAATCACACAGGGACCATGGGGGAGTAATATTTATAGACCTAAGAGACCGGCAAGGACTTGTGCAGGCTGTTCTCAATCCCCAGTTGAGTGAAGAAGTACACAAGAAAGGTGAGACAATTCGTGATGAATGGGTAATAGCAATTAAAGGACAAATATCCAAACGCTCTCCTGAAACAATTAATCCAAACCTTGATACCGGTGAGATTGAGGTTATGGCAAGTGAAGTAAAAATCTTAAATACCTCTAAGGTAATTCCTTTCCTAATAGAAGAAGATATTAATGTAGATGAGCTGTTGAGAATGAAATATCGCTACCTTGACTTGAGAAGACCCGGGATGAAAGAAAACATTATTACCCGTCACAAGGTAGCTACAGCTACAAGAAACTATTTAAACACTGAGGGATTTCTAGAAATTGAAACTCCTTATCTTACTAGATCAACGCCTGAGGGCGCAAGAGACTTCCTTGTCCCGAGCAGGCTTAATCCCGGGGAGTTCTATGCCTTACCTCAGTCTCCTCAACTCCTAAAACAGACACTCATGGTCTCTGGGCTAGATCGTTACTATCAGGTAGTCAGGTGTTTCAGAGACGAAGACTTAAGAGCGGACCGCCAGCCTGAGTTTACTCAAATAGACCTTGAGATGACGTTTATAAACGAAGACGACATAATGCGTGTTGTAGAAGGAATGTTAAAAGCCATATTTAATGAAGCGAAAGGAATTGAAGTAGAAACTCCCTTTAAAAGAATGAGCCACGAAGAGGCGATGCTAAAATATGGATCAGACAAGCCTGACACAAGGTTTGGTCTTTTACTCCAGGACATTTCTCATATTTTTGCAGACTCGGAATTCAAGGTATTCAGTGGTGCGATTAAGAACGGCGGAATAATCAAGGTACTTAACTTAAAAGGAAAGGCCGGGGAGCTTTCAAGAAAAGAGATTGATGATCTGACCGAAACTGCAAGGTCGTTGGGAGCAAAGGGGCTTGCGTGGATAAGAGTCTCAGAGGGCGAATGGCAGTCTCCTATTATCAAATTCTTTAGTGAAAAGGAAAAAGAAGACTTACAACAAACCCTAAATTTGGAAGACGGGGATATCGTCTTCTTCGGAGCCGATACTCCGCATATAGTAAATCTTGTACTTTCTCATCTGAGACTTAGCCTCGGAGAAAGATTCGGAATGATAGATCATAATAAATTTAATTTCCTCTGGGTCGAGGATTTCCCACTCTTTGATTTTGATCACAATGAGAAACGTTATGTCGCCATGCACCATCCCTTCACTTCTCCCAACGAAGAAGACATGGAGCTTCTGGACAAGCAGCACGGGAAGGTTCGCTCAAGAGCCTATGATGTAGTATTAAACGGAGTTGAAATAGGCGGGGGAAGTATCAGAATATACCGTAAAGATATACAGGAAAAGATATTTAAGGCTATCGGACTCAGCATGGAAGAAGCGCAAGACAAATTCGGATTCCTCTTAGAAGCGCTCGAGTTTGGCGCACCGCCTCACGGGGGAATAGCGCTCGGTTTGGATAGGATAGTAATGATAATAACAGGATCTCAATCTATTCGTGACGTAATAGCCTTTCCAAAAACTCAAAAAGGCCAATGCCCGCTGACAGAAGCCCCTTCTGAAGTAGATATAAACCAGCTACTCGAATTGGGTATAAAGTTAGATATTAAGGATAAAGAAAAGAACGATTCCTGATTTAACCCGTGAAGAGTCGGTTTTATTAAGAATCTTCCGCATGGGAACTCTAACAGCAAGTCTTTAGCTGCCAACAGGGCTGCCCGGGATCTTGCAGTTCCCCAGAGCATGCTCTAACCATTTGTCAGCCTCTTGCTTTGACTCGAAAGTCTTTGACCAAAGGGTTTCGTCCCTGAAAGAAAACCCCCAAACCCATCCTTCTGTCGGACGTCCTAATTTAATTATAAGTACTTGTTTGAGGTTAATCCAGCTTAGCTCTCCGTCTTTTGATTCTATTTCAATAAACATTTGTCCTCCGTCTTAATCTCTTTGAATGTATTAATAATTGAACAAACTAAGCCACTTTACAACAATTACTTCAAACTTATTTGATCAATATTCTTTGGTACTCTTTTAAACAAACTTTTGTGAATAGAATAAACGTAGTCATCCGAATCTGATTTTATGTAATAACTGTCTTCATTTTTCCTTTTGCCAAAGATTACTCCATGAATCTGATCATCTTCATAAAATCTAATCTCAGTGCTCGGTTCATCTAAACCGTATCTTTTTAGACTTTCGGGATCCTCATTTTCAAAACCTAGTACTTTTGCACGGGAGAAAACCCATAATAGTTCATCTATCTTTTTATCATCTACTAATATTTCATCCTCGCCATCGACAAACCACTCCCCGTCTTCTTTAAATATATCTGCTGAGAAATTACCCGACCATATTGAAATTCGACTCACCTGGCTAGAGTCAAACTCCAGAAGTCCCTTTTCTCTGAAATCAATTGGGGACATGTTCAAATATTGTTTGAGATAATCCCTCTCAACAACCAGCACTATATTCTCATCGGGGACATATACATAAGTTCCGGAGCCAACCGGTATTTTATCACCAACTATAAGTCTGTAATCCTTTTCATCCGTAACAATTACTAGCTCCACCCTGGCATTTTGTAGTCCGAACTGATCTAAATCCACTTCGTTGGTAGGAACAGTTCCGGCAATTTCGGTATTTTTAATATCTTCTATTAAATGGGCAATTACATTTTTATCAACGCTTATCTGTTCTTCATCCTGAACAAGAAACCAATCCTCACCTTCGTTTTCAAGAAGAATCCACGATTTAGGATAATAGATCTCAACTGACGAGACCTCCTCTTCGGCCCCTATAAAGGCATATGTCTCTTGGGTCAAAACTTCTGAATTTCTTTCAGTATCGCGAAAATATATAAAACAAAGCAGGATGATAAAAACCAAAGCTGTGATCAAAGTACCTTTAAATTTTTTTAAGAAGTATTTCATTTTTATTCGCTCATATCATCTATCTAAATATCAAATTCTAACAAATAAATCATTTTGAAAAAAGCTAATTACAACCTGGTTCTCTTCCACCAAATAGCTAATCCTGAGAATAAAATTACAGCCGGGATCATAACAACTGTAAATAAAAATATTAAATTCACCTGCTTGCTGGTAATAGTAATATTCCCGGTATTAACAACCTTGGGTCTGATAGAAATAAGGTTCTCGTCACCTGAAACCCAATTTAGAGTGTTAAGAAAAAAATCTCTATTACCAGAGAACTCAAGAAAAATGTTTGAGACAAAATCAACGCTGCCAAAAACCGCAATTCTCCCATGTTCGGGATTTTCACCTACGGCAGCTACTCCAAGAGGGCCTGCGTTATCGGACTCTTCTTTTTGAGCTACTCCTTCATTGAAAAGCTCAAAATCTGTTTCAGACCAACTGTACTCACCAGTATTGGCCAACACGGTAGAGTTAAAACCGCCTACTACATCTATGCTTCTTGAGTAAGGGAAAATTGTAGCAAATCTAAAATCCTCGGTAATTTCGTGATACGGGTAATCAGACACGATAGGCGCTATATCGCCCCCCCCTTCAAGTTTAGAGCTGGGATCAATAATTACATCATCGAAAAGCTCAAACCCGTACCCCTTCAATACGGAGGCTATTTCATTTCCTGATCTGGGCTCAATCATAAATATAGCCCTACCCCCACGGTTGAGATAATTTTTAATATATTGTATTTCTTTAAGCGAAAAGGCCTTTTGGGGAGCGGCAACAAGCAAGATAGAATTCTTGCTGGGCAACTCCTCTCCTCTTAAAATAAAAAACTCTTTAACATTGTAACCTTCATCCAATATGGTTTTTCTGAGTAACCCCAATCCCTCCGCATCTACACTATCACCCATGTCTCTTTGTCCATGACCCGACAAAAAATATATAGTTTTCTCCGATTCCCTGGTCAGCTTCAAGATAGCATTGGTAATCTCTTCCTCAGAATTATTTAGTATCCCCCCGGTTATTGGGTCTGTTAATCTTAATTTAACAACCTTATCCCCTCCGGCTATTACTACGCTGCCGTATTCTTTTACGCCGTACTTTTTAGCGATACCGGGCTCTTTATCCGGATTTATCAGATTAACTTTGATATTGTCATTACTTCGCGAATATTCTTTAACCAAATCTTGAAACCCACCTCTGTCAATCCCGGTCTCCTTAAAAAACCCGATAATTTCTATTTCATCCTCAACGCTGTTTAGGACCCTGACCGTATGAGCTGACACTGTATGATATTTCCCCTGAGTCACGTCAAATCTGATATCGGTTCTAAATAGCAAATAGTTCACGGCAATAATTATCCCAAGTGTACTTACAACAGATATAAAAGCACCGGTTCCATATATAAATTTTCTTCTTATCATCTCCACCTCTCCGAATCAAGAGCTGTATGAGCTAAGAAAAGCCCTATATAGATAAGAGACAAATAGTAAGCCAAATCTTTTAATTCGATTATACCCTTGCCGAAATTCTCAAAATGATTAATCAGGGAGATGTAACCAAGAATGGAGCTTTCCGTATCCGACAATGCCCCTACAAGCCAGAGCAAAAGTAAGATGCCAAAAGTAATTACCGCAGCGACTAATTGGTTGCCGGCGATTGAGGAAGCAAAAATTCCTATCGAAAGAAAAGAGGCCCCTAATAATAGAAGTCCGAGGTAGCCAGAGAATACCGCTCCCATATCGGGATTTCCATGAACGGTCAAAACAAATAGGTTAAGAGAGGAAAGAAGTAACATTATCATTAATAGAACCAGTGCCGCCAGGAACTTCCCTAAAACAATAGAGCGAAGCTTTATAGGTGAAGTAAACAGAAGCTCCGCCGTATAACTTTTCCTTTCATCCGCAATCAACCTCATCGTAATAAGGGGAATAATCAATAGCAGCACAATACTGATTGTGCCGAAATAGGGAAGGACAACTAAATTATTAAGATTGAGCTCACCTCTATGCAACTGAAAACTCGGATCAAACTGTAAGTGTAAAAATCCCTGCAAATAGAGGAAAAAGAATCTTGCAGAAATAATCTGAAAGACAACCAAGATTACATAGGCAAGAGGAGAGGCGAAATAAGACCTCAATTCCCTCTTGAATATAGGATAAACAGCATTCATTTAATCACCTTCAGAGGATATTACTCTCAAAAAGATCTCTTCCAGATTATGGGCAACCGGACGCATTTCCAGAAGGCCCCATCCATTTTGCATAATTAACTCCGAGAGTTCCTCCCTTATATCCGTTCCTTTCTTGGGTTGAATAATTAGTTCATTTGAAAGTCCTAATCTAATATCTGAAACATTTGGCAGTGAAATTATTTTCTCCTGGATTTCTTCTCCCCAGTATCTAGTCTTTAGCAGAATGTTCTCTATGCCATCTACTTTGTTAGTAAGCCTCTCTAACGACTCTTCAAGCGCAATCTTCCCCTTATTGATTATCACCACCTTGCTGCAAATCATTGTAACCTCAGGAAGAATGTGGGTGCTCAATATGACGGTTCGATCACCAGAAAGCCCCTTAATGAGCTCCCTTATCTCTATTATTTGTTTTGGGTCCAGACCATTTGTAGGTTCATCGAGTACTAAAACGGTAGGGTCGTTAATTAAAGCCTGGGCTATTCCTATGCGTTGTCTATAGCCTTTGGACAGATGTCCGATTATTCGCTTTCCAACATCTAAGATACCGCATTTATCCATTATATAATGGATCCTGCCATTTTTCTCATTGCCGGGAACCTGCTTAATCTCCGCCACAAAGTTCAGATAATCCCTGACAATCATATCCTCATATAATGGAGGATTCTCCGGGAGATAGCCAATATGGGATTTTGCAATAAGGGGATCTTCAAATATATCTACATCATCAACGTACACCTTACCTTTAGTGGGGGGCATGTATCCGGTGATAATACGCATTGTGGTAGTTTTCCCTGCACCGTTTGGACCTAGAAATCCCAGCACATCACCCTTGTCCAATTGAAAGGATATATTGTCTACAGCAAGCAAGTCGCCGTATTGTTTTGAGACATTTTGAACGTGTATCATGGCAGCAAGAATCCTAAGATTAACATACCCGATACCCAGGGGAAAAGGTGATTCTAAATATACCGATTTTAATAGAATAACCACACTACAATCCTTATCCAAACTATTTATTAATGACTGTTTGACATTTGTCATTTTAATGTATGATTATAGGTTAATTTCCGAGGTTTGACTTAAGGTTTTAACTGTGTTATTAAATTTCGGGTGCTATAAGGCTGGGGCAGTAAAAAAGGTGGCAAAATTAGTCAAAAAATATTTAAAAAGCCGGACAATCTATCGAAAGATACTAACGAATTTCACACTAATACAATTGCATCGAATTATTACCTAAGACCATCATTAATAATGATTGAGTTTGAAGGACGAAAACAAGACTTTGACTATAAAAATTATGCAAGGAGCTGATAATGAGCAGCCAAGAGATTAGTAACGATGAAAAGCTAGTCCGGTCCATTCAAAAAAAATATCACGAAATGCTTGAAGAGGGCGTTGACCCTTACGAATGGGCTTATGCTTGGAGATCGGAAATAAACCGCGGCGGGTTTAAAGCGGTTGACTTTCTAATGCGGGAAATAGTGGATACCGGCAAATGTGTTGGGTGCGCTGCTTGTGTAACTATTTGTCCGACAGACGTTTTTGACTATAAAGATGAGCATCCTATAGATACTAGAAACGACGCCTGCGTGTTCTGTGAACTGTGCGCTGATGTCTGCCCCGTGCTTAGACCGCTGGATAAAGACTTGCAAACACTTTTAGGCTTCAAACAACCTGTTAAAGACGAGGGTTTCGGTCCTTATAATTACGCAGTAATCGCTCGCGCTAAAGATAAGGAATTTTTAGAGGCGGGTCAGGACGGAGGGGTAACAAGCGCGCTACTAGTTCATGCATTAGAAAACGGATCTATAAACGGAGCCGTTCTTGGTGATGTCCTCCCGGAGAATCCTCAGGTTGGAATTCAAAAACTTGCAACAACAGCTCAAGAGATAAGATCTTGTAGCGGTTCAAGGTATACATACTCACCCAACACCATGGCTCTAACAGAAGCCATGCGCCAAGATATAAAGCCACTTGCTGTGGTTGGCGTCCCGTGCCAGATAGACGGAGTACGTCAGCAGCAATTCAGCAGTATCCGTCTTGAAGTTGCTAAGTGGTATCAACAAAACGTAGCACTTACAATTGGGCTATTCTGCTCAGAAAGTTTTACACACGAGCACATTTCATATATAGCCAAGGAACTAGATGTAGAACCCCAAGACATTGTTAACGTTAATGTAAAAGGAAAAGTAATTGTAGAATTAAGAGACGGGCGTGAGATTATTATGAAATTAAAGGAGTTTCATCCTTTTGCGCGCCCTGCTTGTCTATACTGCCTGGACTACTCTGCTGAACATGCTGATATAGGAGTAGGTGGAATTGGGCTTAGTAAGTGGACATTCGTTGCCATTCGCACTGAGGCCGGACATAAGTTCTGGCAATCGGCAGTAGATGCTGATCTATTTGAAATAATGCCTGAAGAGACAGAACCCAAAGCTAAAGAGCTTTTAATTAGATTGTGTAACATAAAAAGAAACAAACCACTGCCGGCTCTTATGCCAACTTATCAGGAAAGAGTTGAGCTTGGTAATACAAACCCAAAATCTTTCTACAAAGACTACAAGAAACCAACGGATGGAGGAGAGCAAGGCAAATGACATCCACTAACAGCCAACCAGTACTTGAAGACATCAGTGTTATCGTAGCCGGACAGGGAGGAGACGGTTCATTAACCGTTATTACAATGCTTGCCGATCTGTTTCGTAACGTAGGTCTGAACGTATATACAGAAAGAGATGTTGCATCTCGAATCAGAGGCGGCCACGCAGCCGCTACAATGAGAGCATTCATCGGCGAAAAGCACTGTATAGGAAGCCACATAGACCTCCTTGTAGCGCTTGATGAAGAAGCGGTGGAGAAGAAGGTTCACCAAATAAGTTCTAACAGTATCGTAGTCTTTGATGATTCAAGCGGCCCTCTTCGCTCTGGATTATTACTAGAGGGCACCAAATTATACGCGGCCCCTTTCAACCGTATTGCAATGCGCACTATGCGCCGTGAGTTATATAAAAACAGTATCGCGTTTGGAATAGTTGGGCGGCTTCTGGGATTAGAAGATGAAGCGATGCGTCAAACTTTTACAAAACGCTTTGAACGAAGAGGTCAAATAATTCTAGACTATAACATCGAAGCTTTGGAGCTTGGTCTCCATCTCGCTGATGAGATGGGTATTAAGCGCGGTGAAGGGAAATACAGAATAGAACAGACGGAACCCGAAGAGCAGATATTAGTAATGGGCAATGAGTCAATAGCTTTTGGCTTTATGGCTGCCGGCGGCAGGTTCTTTACCGGCTATCCCATAACTCCCTCTACAGAGGTTCTAGAAACCCTTCAGAAATGGCTGCCCCGCTGTGGTGGAGTCGTAAGACAAACCGAGGACGAGCTTGCGGGGATTAATATGGCAATAGGAGCCGCTCTTACAGGTGTAAGAACTATGACAGCTACATCTGGTCCGGGCATTTCATTAATGCAAGAAGGCGTTGGTCACGCTGGGTCAGGTGAAGTTCCGCTAGTGATTGTTGACTGTCAGCGCTCAGGGCCAAGCACTGGTATGCCTACTAAACCCGAGCAAAGTGATTTAAACATTATGGTATTCGGAGGACACGGGGATTTCCCAAGAATAGTATTAACACCCGGTCATCCTGATGACTGTTTTTATCTTGCTGTTGACGCAACTAATCTCGCTGACAAATACCAATGCCCTGTGTTTATAGCTATGGACCAGGCGTTATCACAAAATATAGCAAGCGTTAAACCTTTTAACCTAGACAAAGTAAAAGTTGTGCCGGGCAAAAGACTTACAGCCGAAGAAGTGGCTGCACTAGATACCTATAAGCGCTATAGTTTTTCAGAGGATGGTATTTCTGCCTTTGCTGCTCCAGGAACACCAGGCGGAATGTCGCTAGTTACCGGCAATGAGCATGATGAGTTTGGATTAGTATCCACCGACCCTAAAAACCGCGTAAAAATGATGGACAAACGCTTTCATAAGATTGAAGAAGCTAAGAAAGAATTGCCAAAGGGGCGCCATTTCGGCGAGCCTGATGCACCAATCGGGTTTATTGGAATTGGCATGATGTACGGTGTTATACTGGACGCTAGGATTGAGCTTGAAAAGCGAGGTTACAATACACAGTACCTTCAACCCAGAACACTCTGGCCAATGCTCGATGAAACTCTTGAGTTCATAGACAGGTGCGAAAGAGTATATGTAATTGACCTTAACGCTCAGGGTCAAATAGCCCATTTGCTTATGCACCAGGGAGCTGATTCAAGTAAAATTATAAGCATTCGCAGATATGACGGACTTCCATATAGACCCGGTTACTTAGTAAATCAAATAGTAGAGCAGGAAGAAAAACTTAACAACGATGACAAGAAGGAGGCTAAAGCCCAATGACAACACCACCTAGCACAAAAACATTTACCCCGGCAAGACCAATATGGTGCGCAGGGTGTGGTGATTTTGCAGTACAGGGAGTGCTTGAGAAATCTTTAAGGAATATGGGAATCCTTCCTCATAAGTTAATGTTGTTAGCAGGAATTGGCTGTTCCGGAACTATTCAGAATAACCTTAAATGCTACGGCTACCATGCGCTCCACGGTAGAGTATTACCTGCTACAATTGGCGCTAAACTTGCCAACCCCGATCTTACAGTAATAGCAGCAGGCGGGGACGGGGACGGTTTTGCAATAGGCGCAGGTCATCTTGTGCATACTTTTAAAAGTAATCCAAGCATTATGTACATTGTAATGAACAACAGCAACTATGGACTCACCAAAGGGCAGGTCTCTCCGACAAGTCCAATTGGATATCACGACAATGCCGAATTGGGACTGGATTCAATGCTTCTTGGACTTAGCTTTTTATCATCCACATTCTTAGCAAGAGGCTTTAGCGGTAACCCGGAACAGCTGGGGAGATTGATGGAAGCCGCGATTGAACACACAGAATCAGGCAAGGGCTTCGCATTTTTGGAAGTCTTATCACCTTGTGTAACATATTACGACACACACCGTGAATGGCGGGCTAAAGTTTATAATCTAGACGAAGATGAAAGTTTTGATCCTACAAGCAGGGCAGCAGCCTTCCAAAAGGTCATAGAATTGAAAGAACAAGGCCACATTCCTATAGGAAGGATATTCAAAGGCGAGCACCCTTCACTTGAATCAATAATAGTTAACAAGGAAGAGACTCTACCTGCTCAGCAAAATATTGGTCATTTTAACGAGCATCGTAAACATTATGATCAATTTATAAAAGCTCATCTGGGTTAAATATCAGAATAGAGCCTTGAATTAATAGATATTTCTATAAAATACTGACTTCTTGTATTTAAATGGAACTAACTATTTTGTATCCGTGCTTAATTACGTCTCAGCGCCGGAATCCAAGACTTTACTCCTAACATTTCATCCTAAAAAAAGATCGTAAAAATCATTAACCTCAATTGCGAACTAAAATTTCTTGTGCTACTATTACTATCGAAATTTGATGTTGAAATTACAAGCCATCCAAAAAGAGAACTACTTAATTCAATAGGAATAAAATATGAACCTTTGGCATATGTTTCATGGACCTAACTCGGGCTATGTCCTCGAGTTATACGAGCGCTATCTGCAAGATCCGGATTCTGTGGATCCTGATGTAAGAGTACTTTTTGAGAAGTGGGATCCTGAGACATCCGACTCTACAACTACAGATGCTCACCCGCAGGATATGGACAAGATAGTCGCTACGGCTAACTTGGCGCAAGCAATTAGAGCCTTTGGGCATTTAGAAGCCGATATTGATCCGCTCGGAAGTAACCCCCCTGGAGATTCCTGTCTTTCAATTGTTGGACACAATCTAACTGACGAGGATCTTTTTCAATTACCCCCAAGTTTAGTCAGGGGTCATATTGCCGAGACAACACCAAACGCTTATGAAGCAATTAAAAAGCTGCGTTCAGTCTATTCGTCCAAAATAGGCTATGACTTCTATCACATTAATTCTATAGAAGAGAGGAAATGGTTTAGAGACGCTGCAGAATCTGGAGCCTTTCGGCCACCAAACGACCCTATTAATGAACGGTTACTTCTAGAAAGTCTTACTCAGGTTGAAGTGTTAGAGAGATTTCTCCACCGTATTTTCCCGGGAAAATTCCGTTTTTCTATAGAGGGTGTGGATATCATGGTGCCCATGCTAAACGAGATGGTGGGACTTGCGGCAGAATCCAGCATACATCATATACTGCTGGGCATGGCCCACAGAGGCCGCCTCAATGTTATGCATCACGTAATGAATAAGGGCTATAAAGGAACATTGATCAAGTTCAAAGACCCTGTACTGCAACGGGACTTCAGAGACTATATGGGATGGACCGGGGATGTTAAATACCACGATGGGGCGCGGCATGCGATAAAGAATGGAAAGACTATAGAGATGGAAATCACGCTGGCTCCTAACCCAAGTCACTTAGAATCGGTAAACCCTGTTGTCGAAGGAATGACCCGAGCCGCAGGTACAAAAGTTGATAAACCCGGCGCTCCTATTTTTGACCCAACAGTATCTTTACCGATAATAGTCCACGGAGATTCAGCCTTTCCAGGGCAAGGAATAGTCTCCGAGACACTGAATCTATCGCGTCTGCCGGGATACAATACGGGGGGCACTATACATATAATTACTAACAACCAGCTCGGCTATACCACTTTGCCGTCCGACAGTCGGAGCACATTGTATGCCAGTGACTTAGCCAAAGGCTTTGAGATTCCAATCGTGCACGTAAATGCGGATGACCCCGAATCGTGTATAGAAGCGGCTAGAATGGCATTCTCATATCTAAAGAAATTCCACAAAGATGTATTAATTGACTTAGTTGGATATAGACGCCACGGCCATAATGAGGCAGATGAACCTACATTTACTCAGCCGCAAATGTATAAGAAGATTAAAGACCATCCCACGGTAAGAGAAATATGGGCGAATACTCTTATCAAAAGAGGGTCTATAGATAAAGATGAGCCTGAGGAAATTATAAGCAAATATACAGAAAAGCTACACGGAGATTTTGAATCACTGACATCTAAAGACATTCCCGATGAAGCGCAATCCGAGCGCCCTCCGGCTGAAGCGGCACAGAAAGTTAAAACATCGGTTCCCGCAAAGACTCTTAGAGAGTTAAATAATTCTTTACTCAAACTGCCGGACAATTTCAATCTTAATTCGAAACTTAGGCGCGGGATGGAAAGAAGAGCAAATTCATTGGATGAAATGGATGAAAAAAATATAGACTGGACTACGGCTGAAGACTTAGCGCTAGCCTCTATACTGGCAGACGGCACGGCTATCCGCCTCACCGGACAAGACACTCAAAGAGGAACTTTCAGCCACAGACACGCTGTTCTACATGATTCCAAAACCTGGGATCCATATATTCCTCTCCAAAATATAGAGCAAGCCAAAGCCGCATTTGAAATACATAACAGCCCTCTTACGGAGAACGCCTGCATCGGATTTGAATACGGCTACAACATTCAGGAGCCAAACCGACTTGTAATATGGGAAGCGCAGTACGGTGATTTTATAAACGGCGCACAGACTATAATAGATGAGTACCTTGTTTCAGCCAGAGCCAAGTGGGGACAAACCCCTTCGCTGGTATTATTGTTACCGCATGGATACGAGGGTCAGGGACCTGATCACTCATCCGGCAGACCGGCAAGATTTTTGGGTTCTGCTGCGGAAATAAACATACGTATCGCAAACTGCACTACCTCAGCGCAGTACTTCCATCTACTCAGACGGCAAGCTGGGGTTCTGGAAAACGATCCTCTTCCTTTAATAGTTCTGACCCCCAAGAGCCTGCTGCGTAGTCCCTCTATTCATTCTTCATTGAGGGATCTCGCTCAAGGATCATGGCAGCCCGTTATTGATGACGAAATGGACGACAAACAGGCAAAGGATGTTAAACGCCTGATCTTATGCAGCGGCAAAGTATATATAGACCTAAACACCAGCGAATATAGAAAGCAGAACTCAAAGGATATTGCGATCACAAGAGTAGAACAGCTCTACCCTATTCCTACAGTGATGCTGAAAAAGGTACTAAAGAGATACCCTAAACTTAAAGAAGTAGTATGGGTGCAAGAAGAACCTGAAACCATGGGCGCATGGATGTTCATGTTCCCATTTTTCAGAAAGCTCATTGACGGACGTTTTCCTCTTCACTATATGGGCAGGCGCCGTAATTCAAGCCCTGCTGAGGGTTCTTCGTCAATGCATAAAGTAAATCAGGAAGCATTAATAAAACAAGCGTTTATGATTGATAAAGAACTACCCAACTTAGATGAATTAGGCATTACGTGGGTTAAAAACGTATAGTAATCGGAGAAATAAAATGTCAACTAATATAGTCGTACCGGAATTAGGAGAATCTATTGTTGAGGCCACAGTAATCAGGTGGTTTAAGTCAGAAGGTGACGCCGTTAAAATCGGTGAAGCCTTGCTTGAACTTGAGACTGAAAAAGCTAACTTTGAAGTAGCGGCTGAGAAACAGGGGATTATAAAAAGTATCCTAAAAAAAGCAGATGATGACGTTGAAGTAGGTGAAGTACTCGGGGTAATGGAAGAAGGGGAGGTATCAAATGCTGAGCCGGCGGAAGTAATCACAGAAAAAATTGAAGAACAGCCACAGCCTAAAGAAGAGGTACCAGAGAAAATAACACCTGTTGGTAGACGACTGGCTGAAGAATTTGATGTGGACTTGAGCAAGGTAGAGGCGACCGGACCAAGCGGCCGTATTACCAAAGAAGACGTAGAGAGATATATACAGATGGAAGTTGAAGAATCGGAGATTGAAGCATCAGACGTTGAACCTATACATCAGACACCCGCAGTAATACCTACTCAGGAATCCCGCTCTTTATTCATCTCCAGAGATGTAAGAGAAGAGCGGATCAAGATGTCACGCCGAAGAAGAACCATAGCGCGCAGAATGCTGGAGGCAACCCAGACAACTGCTATGCTCACCACTTTTAACGAGATTGACATGAGTGCTGTAATGGAGCTTAGGAAAAGACGTAAAGAATCGTTTATAGAAAAGTACAGCGTAAATTTAGGGTTGAACTCGTTCTTCGTTAAGGCCTCTATCGGGGCACTTAAGGAGTTTCCGGCTGTAAACGGGGAGATTGACGGCGACGACATGATTCTAAAATATTATTATGATATTGGAGTTGCAATAGGAGCAAGTGAGGGTCTTGTAGTCCCGGTACTTAAAAACGCTGATAGCATGTCATTTGCCGAAATAGAAAAAAGAATAAAAGAATTTGCCGTAAAAGCAGAAGAAAACACCTTGGCCTTAGAAGATATTATGGGTGGGACTTTCACTATCACAAACGGTGGAGTCTTCGGCTCACTTATGAGCACTCCGATATTGAATCCGCCACAGGTGGGAATCCTCGGCCTTCATAAAATAGAACAAAGACCTATTGTTCTAAACGGGGAACTCGAAATCCGCCCTATGATGTACGTAGCCCTTAGTTACGATCATAGAATTGTGGACGGCAGAGAAGCGGTACAGTTCCTGGTAAGACTTAAAGAACTAATACAGGATCCGGAATCTTTACTCCTAGAAGGATAAGTCTAAAATCACCGGTTTTTGGCCCTTAGTTTATTTTCTTTCCAATAGGCATCGGCATATTTATCAACAGGGCGCCCAATCAAGTCCAAAAACCATATCTTGATATCTCCAGAAAGGACTTTATAAATCCCCCCGTCCTGAAAGCGGCGAGGCGAAGTATTTATTCTCTTGTTTATCAGCTTGAGCTTTCCTTCTTTGCTTAATTTCTCACAAAAATGGGCGGCTTCAAGAATACCAATCTCCGGATACCCCTCTACTCTTTTAAACACATGAGAGCTGACAAATATCCCCTGATCACCATAATATCTCTGACGTATTCTATATCGTACCCTGTTTAGAAATTCGACGACTCGAAGTCCAAATTCTTTCCCGTTTAGGGCAAACTCAAATGCCCCGCCTACAACATCCGCATCTGTTAAAGCATCTTTTATAGATTCATCATATCCCAAAGGAACTAACGTGTCCGCATCTAAAAACAACAACACGTCTCCGGTAGCAGATTGTGCCCCTTCGTTAAGAACGTATGCCTTGCCGATAGAATTGCTATTACTCCTGACTAACTTAACTCCAAGTTTAAGGGCTATTTCACAGGTCTCATCCGTAGAGCCCGAATCTATAACTATTACCTCATAAGGCTCGCCAAGGTTCGCGTTCTGCTTGATTTTTTCAATAGTTACAGATAGATAAGCAGCTTCATTTAACGTCGGTATAATTATGCTCAGTTTCATAACTCGACTCAAAATTAGAACTCATACTCTGCAAATAGGGTAGCAGTTATTAGTTTAGATGGATACAACTAATTTAAGGTGCAAAACATCTCTGGTTTCTTTTCCGAATCAAGATGAACAATGGCACTAAACTCTACATTCCAATAATTCCCAACAAACTCCATTCGCTCAAAGAAGGTATTCCTTCTTTAAAAAACCAAGCTAGTTAGGAAATACCGCCTAATTCAAGTAAGACGCCCCATTTGCTTAAAACTTGCTCTAATAGTTCAGGGTAATTACTAAGCTCGGGGTCTTCTCTAACAAGGTTAAATGCATCCTCTCTCGCTTCTCCCAATATGCGGCTGTCTCTTATAAGGTTGGCGAATCTGAACTGAGGCAACCCTGACTGTTTGGTTCCGAGAAAATCCCCGGGGCCCCTGATCATAAGATCGGCCTCGGCTATCTTAAAACCGTCAGAGGTGCCTTCCATTATAGTTAGTCTTTTCTCAGCATCTTCAGATCTCTTAAAACTTGATATCAGAATGCAATAAGAGTCATGCCCTCCCCTTCCAATTCGTCCGCGTAACTGATGAAGCTGGGTAAGCCCGAATCTCTCCGCATTTTCTACAACCATAACGGTTGAGTTGGGTACATCCACTCCAACTTCTATTACAGTTGTCGCTACTAGGATATCCAAATGGTGAGATATAAATCTCTTCATGACCGCTTCTTTCTCATCCGACTTCATTTTTCCGTGCAGAAGCCCTACCCTGAAATCAGGAAATATTTCGTTCTGCAACTCCTCAGCCATTTGGGTCGCATACTTTAAATCCTTCAAATCGGGGCTCTCAGACTCATCAATCATGGGATAAACAACGTACGCCTGTCTTCCCTTTTCAATCTCCTTACGTACTATCCCGTAGGCTCTCTCACGGGAGCCTTTCTGATCATAATAAACCTTTGTCTTTATTTCTTTTCTGCCTGGAGGAAGCTCATCCAATACCGAAACATCGAGGTCTCCATACACAGTCAGCGCAAGTGTACGGGGAATAGGAGTCGCAGTCATTACAAGAACATCCGGGTTCTTGCCTTTATTCATGAGCTCGGCCCTCTGCATTACACCAAAGCGGTGCTGCTCGTCTATCACTACAAGCCCCAGATTCTTAAAATCAACTTTATCCTGGATCAGCGCATGAGTCCCTACAGCAATCTGGGCTTCCCCGGACATTATGGCCTTATAGTAAATATTCTTTTCACTCTTGCTAAGCGCGCTCTTTAGAAAGACCACATGGAGCCCCATTGCTTTTACATATTCCAGAACCGACGTCAAATGCTGCTCAGCAAGTATCTCTGTCGGTGCCATGAGAACAGCTTGATATCCGGACTCAACCGCCTTTAGAATTGAGAGAACTGCAACTATAGTCTTTCCGCTCCCTACATCGCCCTGAAGAAGACGGTTCATAGGCCTATCAGAGCGCATATCTACCTCGATTTCAGAAAGTACTCTTTTTTGAGCAGATGTAAGGTCAAAGGGAAGCTTATTAACAAGATTTTGAGATAGCTTCGCTGTAGGAGAGAACGCTATGCCCGGAAGATTGGCGACATCTCTTTTTTTTATGGCAAGTCCGATCTCGGTTAAGAAAAACTCAGAATAGGAAACAGTGTTATGAGGCTTCGATTCATAGACTGAGTTTTTATCGAATAAGTCGATTACCCTATCTTTATCATCGGGAAAGTGCACCCTTTTGAGCGCAGAGCTAAATTCTAAAGTGCCCCTTCTTCTCATTATTTCATCAGGAACAAATGATGGGATAGATGACCCGTAGGTGTCTACTACGGATTTCATTATTCTCCTCATACGTCTTTGCTTTATGCCTTCAGTAAGGGGGTATATAGGAACTATGCGGTTAAAATGCGTATGCTCTTCATCAATTTCCTCCCCCTCATCTATTACCTCGATATCCTCGGGTCTTGGATGTACGATCTGAAGTACATCCCGGTATCCTAAGGTGACTTCACTTGTTAGTATGACGGACGCTCCTTTTTTGTAAGCGGTTCTCAAATATTTCTCATTAAATTGGAACCAGACCAATGTAACTGTCCCCGTCTTATCCGAGATAACCACCTGATAAAGGCTCCTTCTCTTCGTTCTAACCTTGCCAGCCAGCATAATGCGGCCCATCACAGTCTCACGCTCACCGGGAATGAGTTTGGATATGCTCTTAACTGTTCTTCGGTCTTCGTAGGCGCGTGGGAAATAATAAAGAGCATCTTCTACGCTCTCTATGCCTTTCTTTTTCAAAATTGAGGCTATCCTGGGACCAACGCCTTTTACAAACTGGATGGGTATCTGTGAGAGGTCCTCCACTTTATCGGAATCTCTATCTATTGCATGAGACAACGAAGCGCCATCTTCATCAGAAGACCCTTTTACTTCTGATTCGAGCACTTGTTCTTCATTGTGAGAAACTAAAGAGATATCACTATTTCTCAATTTTTTTATTGTGTCCAGAGTGTTTTCGATGACCTCCCTTTTCTTTCCGATCTCAAGACCTTCGTAAGTTATAAATAATCTTTTTATATTTTCGATGGCGTCGGTTTGCCCCTTGGACAAGGGCAATGACAGCGCTTTTAGAGCTAAATCCCCTACAAGCTGATCCAAGGCCTTTATCTTGTCTAAATTTGTATAATTTTTCTTAGACGCAAACCTAAGGGGCTTCTCAAGCGCGTCTAATATTCTAATTAGGTCATCTGACATTATTAAGATTTTACAGTCTGTTTGGTAATTATTGCAAGCTGAGATATTCAGATAAGGCATGATACCGGCATATCAAACATCTCAATTAAGAAATTGTTAAATGATTTAGCTGCCCATTGTGTAAAAAGAAACTACGAAATATAGTGTATTTTTACACACTTTTGTATTCTCAAGTTAGACCAAAATTGCAGCAACCAGTATAACCGACTGATATCACACAATAATTTAAATTATCGTTCATATGGCACGCATATTGCAAATATTATTAGCAAGAAAAGCAGGGCGAGAGACCGAAATACTTTCTCGGCCATCTCCTGGCGGGAATCACGAGAACCAAAGGAAGCTGAACGACAGTAGACAAAATATTCAATAGGAGATCATAATGAAACAAGTAGAAATCAGTGAATTAGAACACCTATCGGATACACCTAAGGGTTCTGGGGAACCATACAGTCTTGATGAGGATGTAAATTATGAACTGAGTCACCAAATATCCAATGAAGAAACTGAACTGGAAATCCGAAAGAATAAAGAAGAAACGAGTTATTCGCAGGACAATCAATATAGGTTACTAAATAATTACTTCCGGGATATTTCAAGCGAGCCGCTTCTTGCTATAAGAGAAGAAATAGAAATCTCCGCTACCATTAAAAAGTGTGAGTCAAAAGCAGCACAAATAAAATCGTTACTAAGATCAATTTCAGAAGAATCAAAATCAAAAGGAAATAAGAACGCAACGTTAAATAGGCAAAGAGATATTGAAATACTAAATGCATCCAATAGAGCATATACGGAGAAAGCAAAGGAATTAAAAAGAAGGTTTGCTAATGCTAATTTAAGGTTAGTTATTAGTATTGCTAAAAGATACTTAAGTCATGGACTTCCGTTTCTTGATTTAATTCAGGAAGGTAATATAGGCCTTATGAGAGCTATAGATAGGTTTGATTACACCAAGGGTTATAGATTCTCTACATATGCATCCTGGTGGATATATCAATCGATAACGAGGGCGATCCTGATTCATAAAGGAGTGGTTAGAGTCCCGGTATATTTACTCGAAGTTACAAGCAGAGTTTATAGAGCAAGGGCTATTCTTATTAAAGAGAACGGTAAGAGCCCTTTGGCTGAGGAAATAGCCGAGCGCTCAGGTGTCTCAGTAAAGTATGTAAAGCGTATAATGAAAATCACCAACGACTCCGTAAGCCTTGACTCACCGCTTGATGGAGAAAAAAGAACTCTATACGACTTCATAGAGAATGAAGGGTCTGTCTCCCCTGATTCACTAATTGTAGATAAAGAATTAAAACAAAGCATAAGAAACTCCCTATCACTCCTATCGGCAAAAGAAGAAGAAGTGTTAAGAATGCGTTTTGGAATTGATAGAGATGAAACTGTTACACTCGATGATATCGGCAAGAAGTTTAAGTTAACAAGAGAAAGAATCAGACAGATAGAGAAAAAGGCATTGAGAAAACTCTCTGTTTCCAAGATGAGAAAGACGTTGAGAAATTTTTGCTGACAAGAATATTTGGATACTAACTGCGATATTCTAATTCAAACGAGCAGTTATGCGTTAGATCGCACAGTGTAAATTGTGGAATTTTACACATTAAAAGGCCTTTTCATACTTGATTAAAGATGATAATATATCTAAACGATTGTAATGATTGTTTATTACTGAAGGGTTGGGATTTGGTATGAATATTGCACTTAAAAATCTTGATAATAAGAAGCTAGTTGGATAAGACCCGCTAGCAAATCACAAGAAGGAGGTTTTAATTATGAGAGTTGTTACATTTATTTTTGCGTTAATGTTGGTTATGGGCTTGTCCTTTGGAGGAGCTTCATTTGTTGGTACTCAGGCATCTTTTGCTGACGATAAAGTAGAAGGCGAAATGCCTGGTGGCGAGATGGAAGACGCAGCTGAAGGAAATACAGAAGCTGCCGATGCACCAGCAGCTGAAGACACAGCAGAAGGTGAATTACCTGGCGGCGACATGAAAGACGACGCAGCTAAGTAAGACAAAAAGTTTGCAAACGAAAAAAGGGAGCTTCGGCTCCCTTTTTTTGTATTAAAATTGTTATTCTTCCCTCTTAATAGTCAAATAGTACTAACTATTAAATCCAGACCCGGACAAAGAGAATACTCTTAATAATTCATGTTACGCCAATAGGCTTATAAAATCATCCGCGAGCACTTGGCAATCCTTATTATCTGGGAGGCGGAGGCTCGGGTGGCGGATTAGAGAAATCCGCCGAAAATCGAGCCTATCTCTGGATTTAACATATCAACTTTTACAGGAATTAATCACTCGGAAATTAGTGGTCGGGGTGGCCGGGCTCGAACCGGCGACCTCTGCGTCCCGAACGCAACGCGCTACCAAACTGCGCCACACCCCGTGGGAATAAAATTCTACAACAACTGTATCTTGTTTCAAGAATGAGAAGATCTTGATTTTTAAGTATGAACTTTAATACTCCACCAATTCGACTCTTCTGTTCTTAGCTCTTCCGTCTTCTGAGCTGTTAGATGCTACGGGAGCGAGAAAGCCAAGCCCTTTGGGCGTGACTCTTGAGGACTCAATCCCGTGTTCTGAAACCAAAACACCCACAACGGCTTCAGCCCTTTTTTGAGACAGATTCATATTATAGTCCAGACTCCCTTTGTTGTCCGTGTGCCCGACAATAAAGAGCTTAAGATTCGGATTGTTGTTAAGGAGCACCGCTATCTCTTTGATGGTGGCTGCCGATTGGGGCTTAATATCGGCCTTATCAAAATCAAAAAGAATGCCGTAGATCGATACACTACCGGTTTCAAATATTTCCTCCGCCATAGCGTCCGCATCCACTGTTACCATAGCCTCCTGCATCGGGGCAACCTCAATTACATCAACCTGAGTGTATATATGATTCCTGTCGGGGCCTCCACCTGATGTATTCTTAACAATGTACAGGGAAACATAAACATCCCCTTCGTCGCGGGGAAGCTTGGCCGCCAGAAATCTCTGCTCGGAATAATTATCGGCAAACCCGCCGCTGTATTTGACCACTTTATGATTAAAGGGTCTACCTCCGCACTCATTTTTACTGCATGTAAAAAGTATTTCAAAACCCGCGGCTTTAAGAGCATCCTCATAGTTCCTAAACACTTCCAATGTAGAGCGGTCCTCTGGCAAATAATAGGAAATTTTTGTTGCCTTGCCCTCAAGTATTTCGCTGCTTTCAACCTTACGGTTATCCGGCTCGCCGGAGGCGTGTACAACTTTACCCAGAAGAATCTCGTACTCGTCAAATTCCCTGAAGTCGTAGTCTATAATTGATGAGCCTTCGTATCTCGAAACCATTACGTGATCAGAGCTCCCGGAAACATCCTCTGCATATGCGTTCTGGCTTATCAGACTTAAGGCGCAAACTAGAAAGAATATTGCTAAGCAATGAGTTGCAAGTTTCATAATTCCTCCTTTAATGCTTTCAGATTATTAATAATAATCGAAAAGAACTCAAGAACACAACAAAATTTTATATATGTTTTATGTTATCCCGCGCACTTTTGCTATAATTAGAAGTAAGGGAAAACATCTGATGGAATTAAAGGAACTTGGCAGAACCGGGGTTAAGATAGCGGAGATCGGGCTTGGCACCTGGAGGTATAAGGGCGGAGTCGAGCCTCTTAGAAAGGGGATAGAGCTGGGCGCTACGCTTATAGACACTGCTGAGGGATACTATACGGAAGATGTAGTCGGGGAAGCTGTTAGTGGGGTTCGAGAAAAAGTTTTTATCGCTACCAAGGTCTCCGGCAGACACCTGGCATACGACGACCTCCTTCAATCCGCAGAAGAAAGTCTGTATAAATTGGGGACAGACTATATCGACCTCTATCAAATCCACTGGCCTAACTATACTTATCCCATAAGGGAAACCATGCGGGCGATGGGAGAGCTGGTCGATAGAGGGCTTGTGAGATTTATCGGAGTGAGCAATTTTGATATAGACGAGATGGAGGAAGCCCAGTCTTTTTTGAACAACTATCCGATAGTTTCAAACCAGGTCCGCTACAACTTAAACGATAGGAGTATAGAGCGAGACCTGCTCCCATATTGTGAGGAGAGGGATATAACAATTTTTGCCTACACACCGCTTGATGACGGAAATTTAGCAAAGAAGCCAGGACTTATTAATAGTAATAGGATGAATACCCTGGACGCAATTTCTCGGGAAACTGGGAAAACCATGGGACAGATAGCTATTAACTGGTGCACGTCGAGAAAGAATGTTGTTGCAATACCCAAATCAAATAGCGTAGAGAGGACAATTGAGAACTGCAAATCTTCGGGCTGGCGCTTAACCGCAGAGCAGATAAACCGGCTGGACGAATCTTTTTAAGAACCGGCTCATCATATATTGCGTACATTTCAAATAGAACGATACAGGTTTTTGATATTCAAAATGATAAGAGGAAAAAATGAAGCAGCGTGCAAACAGGATCGGGTTGATAGCAATTTTAGCTGTGTTTTTAGTATCCCTGTTCATTCAACCGGCTCAAAACTCTTTTACAATTATTTCTTATGGACTGGAAGAAGTGAAATCAGATAATTTTGACCACTCGTACGCCACATACAATTCACTTTTAAACCGGTATGTAAAAGATGCCAGGGTAAATTACGAAGGCTTTATAAGTTCAATGGCGGAGTTCGAAACATTCCTTAGGGCGCTCGGATCGGTGGATGAAGATGATTTTGAGAGCTGGAGAGAGGAGCAAAAACTTGCGTTTTGGATCAACGCTTATAACGCCTTTACGATCAAGGCAATAATAGATCATTACCCCATTAAAAGAAGTTTCTCGCTGGTCGGTATCTTCTACGCCCCCTCTAACAGCATCTTGCAAATAAAAGGCGTATGGACCAAGCTTCAATTCAGAGCAGCAGGAAGGATGGTTACTCTTGATGAGATTGAGCATCAAATACTGAGAAAGAAATTTAACGAGCCCAGGATTCATATGGCCATTAACTGTGCTTCCGTATCGTGCCCGGATTTAAGCAACGAAGCTTATACTGCCGATAAACTTGAAGAGCAATTGGCTTATGCTTCAGCAAGTTTTGTAAATAATCCGGACAAGGGCGTTTATGTAAACGAGCAAAGGGGCGAAGTAAAATTCTCAAAGATTTTCAAATGGTTTGGAGATGATTTCATTGCCAATTATGGCGGCAGCAAGCTTTTTAATAGTTACAGCCTCAAGGAAAACGCGGTTTTGAATTTCGCCTCGGACTATTTAGAGTCACAACAAACAAAAGAGTATTTAATGAGCAACAAACTCAAGATCGGCGACCTTGGTTATGACTGGCATCTTAATGAGCAGAAAGATATTGATTCCCCATCATCGTAATTATCCAGAGAAGACGCTCCTGAAAACCTCAGCCGCTATAGAGACCCGGCGCTTTCGCTAAGCTTAAGATCATCCGCACAATATGCTCTAGCTGAAGAGTAGGCGGAAACACAATAGGGCACAAAAAAGGTTAGAATAAATTTAAAGTATAAATCATTGTGAAACTCAAGATTCAAAAGAGCATCGTGATGATTTATTATTATCAAAATAGGTCCTACGACCAGCGCCACCCTTATCGCCCTTAACACCGTTTCCCGCCTGAAGAAATTTTTAACAAACAAATTGAAACCTTTTCCCATATCCTTATCTAAAATATATAACCAAATTATAAAGGCAACTCAGACCTGGCTGGGTTTAATTTAAGTTAAAAAGCTAATCTCCCTATTCAGAGGATGTAAAAATAAGAGTATCGGGTCTAAATGTAAACCACGCAAACCAGTATGAAACAAAGGAATCTACGGGATTTCCTGAAATGCTTGTGGCTGTCACATAGTCCCCATCTTTAAATTCAATCACTATATCCCTGCCACCTAGCCTATCCTTAAGAGGTGTTTTTACTTTCTGGAGTTCCGAGAAAGGATAAGCTTTTGCACTATCCCCTGACAAAACGACTAAAACTTTCTCCTTTGGATGAAACTTATCGTTCTTATTTTTTATGGGAAACATGAGTGAGCGCGATTCTTCATAACCTAAATAGGGTTGCCTGTCGTAATCCCTCAGAAATCCGGTATCTCTGGAAAGGATAAGTGTGTCAGGATGCTTTTCCCTCCACTCTTTCCATGTAGCTAGAGTTGAAGGAAGAACATTAAAATTGGTGCCGGCCATTTTGCCGCTTACCGATTTCATTTCCAGCTGTGACCAGAGGCTATTGGTTTCCCTATCGTAAAAAAGCACATCGGATTGATATAACAGTCCTGAAATACCAAATGTGTATTCTTTTCCTTTTATGCTTCTATTAAATACAACAGTTGAGCCGCACAGTGGGCAATAAGATACAAGAAAGGGCAAAGCTCCTATCTTGTCATTTACAGCCTCATGCCAAACAAGGATTCTTAATGGATAAGCCCTTTTCACTCCATTATATGTAAATCCGGAGACCAGATCATCATCATTTAGCCATTTAGCCTCTTTAGCTTCCTCAAACTTAGGACTTAGTATTGCCGGGATGCCGTCTTTAGGCGGCCCTCCTGAGTGGATATCATCTTTTGGAATCAAGCTGTTTGATAAATCAAAACCGTTATACTGAGAAACTTGAGATCCAGCCTGGGCCCAGGCAGAGACTGTGAGCAAAACAAATAAAAGTATGACAAGAGGTAATCTCATGCAGGATTAGATGATCGATCATAAAAAAGGTTTCTGATAAGTATTATGGACCCTTTCTTGGGTCAATAGGAAAAATTTAAACTACGAACTAAACATAATGAATACTTATGTTACATTTCACATCTTATAATTAAGCCCATACGGAGGAAAGATGTCTCAAAATAATTCTAAAAATAATATGAACTGGGACCTTACAAGTTATTTCCCTGAGTTTAACGGTCCCGAGATGAAAAATTTCAAAAAAGAGCTAAGGGAAGATATAGAGTCCGCTAGGAATGAAGCCTCTTCTCTCTCTTCACTGGATTCCAAAAATCAAGATGAATGGGAAAAGATTTTCCTGGATTGTGAGGATTTAACGATGAGATACTCACACCTCAGATCCTATATAGGATGTTTGGCATCTGCAGACAGCCTAAACGAAGAGCATCTCCGGGAGGAAGCCGAGATGTCTGTGCTGGGCGCTGAATTCTCAAAGTTGTCTTCAGTACTGCTAAGCACGGTTAAGGATACTGATGATGAAGTTTTTGATGTGTTCATCAAAAGACAAGCTCTTGTAGACGCGTCTTATTATTTAAATAGAGTCCGTGAAGAATCACAAAAGAGGATGGATACCGAGAATGAAATTCTCGCTGCCGACCTTGGTGTAGACGGTATTGGAGCATGGGGCAGACTCTACGATACTGTATCCAGTAAGCTTGAGTTCGAGATGGAATACCCTGAGGGCAAGAAAGTACGTCTTCCTATGTCACAAAGGCGGTCTTTAATGGAAAAACCTGATCGAGAGATTAGAAAAGCTGCTTTTGAAGGAGGCAATAGAGCGTGGGAGAGTATAGAAGACGTGACAGCCTCAGCTCTTAACTCCATAGCCGGCACCAGACTTACGCTAAACAAACACAGAAGTATAGACCATTTTCTTGATGTGGCACTGTTTCAAGCTTCAATCAGCAAGAAAACTCTGGACGCAATGCTAGAGGCCATATACTCCGAGATAGAGGTACCTAGAGAGATTCTTCGCCTCAAAGCCAAAACCATGAACCGGGAAAAAATCGCCTGGTATGATTTGGGCGCCCCGATGAATCTGGAATTTAAGAAAAAGCTTGACTGGCAAGAAGCGCAGAAGCTTGTCAGGAATTCTTTCTCGGCTTCTTATCCGGAGCTGGGATCATTTGTAGAAAGCGCATTTGAAAAAAACTGGGTTGACTGGGAACCTAGAGAAGGAAAGCGTCCGGGAGGATTCTGCACAGGCTCACTCCTGACAAAAGAGTCCAGAATTTTTATGACATACAACGAAACAATAGGAGATGTTCTAACTTTGGCACATGAGGCGGGTCACGCGTTTCACAGCTATGTCATGAGAGGAATCCGTCCTTATTCACACTTTTATCCGATGACTCTCGCAGAGTCAGCATCGACCTTTGGAGAAATGATTCTTACCGAAGGAATACTTGAGGACCCGTCTATAAATGAGGCGGAAAAAACTCTTATGCTGGATACGGAAATAAACCACGGAGCAATATATTTAATGGACATCCCGGTACGCTATGAATTTGAAAAAGCATTTTATGAGGAGAGACAAAAGGGGGAAGTAAGCGTAAGCAGACTCAAGGAACTAATGACTGAAACGCAGAGAAGGATTTTCGGCGATATCTTGGAAGATGGTGGGGAAGACCCATATTTCTGGGCTTCAAAACTCCATTTCTACATAACCGGAGTTACATTTTACAATTTCCCTTACACTTTTGGTTATCTTCTAAGCCGTGGACTATTTGCAATGTTTAAGAAGGAAGGAAAAGATTTCTTGCCCAAATATGAAGAATTTCTCCGTTTAACGGGCTCGGACACCGCAGAAAACGTAGCAAGAAGAAGTATAGGACATGATCTTGAATCACCTGAGTTCTGGGTGGAATCAATTCACACCCTAAACGAGCCGCTCAACAAACTAAAAGCATTATTGCAAAATACGCAGTAGGCTTTTCTGCTTTATATCGCTTTCTGTTAAAGAGCGGGAGAATGCAGGCCCCCACCTTTATCCTCCCCCACATAGGGGGAAGAAAGAAAAAGGATTTCACCCTTAGAAAGCCTCAGGGTGCGCGGGTGTTTTCACCCCCGGATTAAATTGGATTCTGGACTAACGAATAAAGAGGAAGGAGAGTACTTCACTTGCTTGTAACCGTTTACGTTTTTCAAATGTAGAAGAAAGGTATAAGATGAGACCCTGAAATAAGTTCAGGGTGAGCGAAGAGTTCAAGGAAGATAAAACGCTGTTACTACAGTACTTCCGGAGTTAAGGGATAAATCCAGTATCAATGCCGCCATTATGCCCAACATATAGAAGATCGAGGCGGCAAAAGCCTTTCCATAGCCTGAATTAGTCAACGAGCTTTTTATTATAATGTACTCGAAGTATCCACCAAAAATAACCGCTAATATCGCAAAATATGCGGAAGCATAACCCAAAAACCAGAAAGAAAGCGAAAGCGGCAAAAGTGAGATTGAATAAAGCAGGATCATTATGTTTGTGAATTTAGCTCCCAGGGCAACTGGCATTACGGGCACGCCGGCTTTTTTATAATCTAGCTTGTATTTTTGAGCAAGCGCCCAGAAATGAGGAGGCTGCCAGAGCATCATAAAAGTAAAGAGAATATATCCGTCAAGCCCTATGTTAGGTTGTACAGCCGAATACCCGATTAGGACCGGAAGCGCGCCTGGAAGGCCCCCTAAAATAGTTCCGTAAGGGGAACTCCTCTTCAGATATAATGTGTAGAGTAGTGTATAGCTTAATATCGCCGCAACAATTAAAAACGCATTTACTAAATTCAAATAATAAAGTGAAATAAAAAGAGCTATCACTATAAAGAAGCTCGCAATAAATATTGCTGTCTTCTCCCCTACAACGTCAAGTGCATGAGTGCGTTTACTCAGCCTATCCATAAGAACATCTATTTGCTTATCGAGAACATTATTTAAGATGGCTGACCCTGCGGCGCTTAGCAGCAAGGAGACTATCACTAACAAACCCAGACTTAACGTGGGAAGCCCTTTATCTGCCACTACCATCCCGGCAAACCCTGTAAACGCTACACTTACAATTATTCCGGGTTTTGATAATAAAATAGTAGAAACTACTATATTTGAAGGTGCTCTTTCTACCTGTTCCATAATATATATATCTTTTTTAGAGTAATTAACGACCGCTTTTCAGATTATACACTACTTTCCCGCATACCCCGAAACCAGGCGTATAGTGCTGTCGAGAATATCAAAAGAGCAACCGAAAGATGCAGTGCGGTAACAACAAAATTAAGCTGGGTAAACACAACTCCCACTCCAAGAAGTATCTGAAGAACAATAAACCCAATTAACAATAATAATTCCAAGCGGTACTTATTTAGCGCTGATGACATATATGAGGCGACTAGCAGTACAGCTACAATAAGAGTAATCAGATAAGCCAATGCTCTATGGACAAAATGATTTAAGATTATTCCTGACAACTGAGGCGGAATCCAATATCCAAGACAGGTAGGAAAGTCCGGACATGCGAGCCCGGAGGAGGAATGCCTCACATAAGCGCCTAAGACAGCCTGCACGAATATAAGTATGCCGAGAAAGAAGAAAATCCCCTTGTATCCTGAAATACTAAAAACAGGTTTTCTGACAACGCCGTCAAAGTAGAACATATATAAAACAAGAGCAAAAATTACTATAGCGTTGGCGAAATGAAAAGTTGTTAGATCAACCGGAAGCTCGAGTAATACAACGATGCCTCCAAGCACAATCTGAATTAAAAGCAGTAGCACTAAAATTACTGGAATGAATTTAACCCCGCCCAGATAGCTGCGGAATTTTTGATAGGAAAAAATTATGATGAATATAGAAGTTACACCGCCTATAACACGGTGAATAAACTCCGTATAAATATCCCATCTGAACGGGGGTATTACCTCCCCGTAACAAAGAGGCCAATCCGGACAGGCAAGCCCGGCTTTAAGACCCGCAACCAGGTTTCCCCATATTAAAAGAATAAAGAGTAGAACAAGGGCAATTTTCCCTATCATTGAGCAGTATCCCGGTTACGGCGTAATTCTTGTGAAAGTGTCTAGAATAGTCATACCCATTAGAAGAGCAAGCAAGCCTAAGGGAAATATGGCAAAGAGCCACGTAATCTTATCCTCAAACTTAAGATGCATAAAGAATAGTGCCACCGCTGCTGCTTTTATAGACGCCACAACCATAGCAATCACAATATTAAAGGTTCCAAAATCCAGATAAGATACATATACTGTGGTAGCAGTAAGTATCATAAGAACAATCCACACGATAAAGTAAGTTGTATAGCTCGTTACATGATGTTCTTCACTATGAGAATGTTCACTCATTTATACTTGCCTCCCGTCAGCCAACTAAATAAAGTAATGGGAATAGATATATCCAGATTAAATCTACCAAATGCCAGTAAAGCCCCCCTAATTCCACAGGAGTACTGTACTTTTCATTAAATTTCCCCTTCCACGTTAGAACCATTAGGACACCAAGAATTAAAAGCCCTACAAAAACGTGGAGCATATGAAGTCCTGTCATCATAAAGTAAAGCGAGAAAAATATGCTGGTGTCAGGATAAATATGGTGGGCGAATTTGGCGCCGTATTCAAAATATTTGACTACCCCAAATCCAAGTCCACATACTATTGTGACTAAAATCAAAATAGAGGACAGCATCCGCTTGCCTTTCTGGATTGCAGAAACGGCTATAGCCATCGTTAAACTACTGAAAATCAATATACAGGTATTTATAGCTCCCATTTCTCTATTGAGTTCCTGGTGCTGCTCTAAAAACATTTCAGGATACTTGGCTCTAAAGATCGCGTAGGCGGCGAAAAGTCCGCCAAAAAGCATTATTTCTGTTCCCAGAAATAGCCACATACCAAGCTTAGAAGAGCTGTACTCAACTTGAGGGTCCATATGGAGACCATGAGAGTGTTCTGTATTAGCTTGTTCCATTTTAAGCATCCACCTCTTTCTTTTTCCCGTAACCGTAAGTCCAATCGGTCACATGCGGTATTTCTTCAAAGTTTTCAAGCGGTGGTGGAGAAGGTATCTGCCACTCCAGTGAAAGTGAGCCGTATGGATTTTGAGGCGCCTTTTCTCCACTAAAAAGACCCTTGATAAGATTTACCGTCATGATTAATACGCCCAAACCTAATAGCCAAGAACCGTAAGTCGATAGAGCCATAAGGGATTCGAATTCCTCGGGGTAAGTAGCGTATCTTCTTGGCATCCCTTGAATCCCGAGAAAGAATTGAGGGAAAAATGTAACATTAAACCCTACAAAAATGAGGAACCATGATAGCTTGGCTACCGATTCGTTAAACATTTTGCCAAACCATTTTGGATACCAGAAGTGAATAGCGCCGAAGAACCCCATCACCGTTCCCCCTATCATAACATAATGCATATGGGCAACAACGAAATAAGTGTCATGAAGATGAATATCCGCAGCTAATGCTCCCAAGAAAACTCCGGTAAGTCCGCCAATGGTGAACAAGAAAATAAACCCAAGCGCATATAACATAGCGGAATGAAGCTCAATAGAGCCTTTATAAAGAGTTGCAACCCAGTTAAAGACCTTTATTGCCGTTGGTATTGCCACCAAAAAGGTTAAGAAGGAGAAAATTGTAGCGGCAACCTCGGAAATTCCCGCTGTAAACATATGGTGCGCCCATACCAAGAAGCTGATAAACGCAATACCCAGACTTGAGTACGCTATAGCTTTATATCCAAAAATAGGTTTTTTAGAAAAAACAGGAATTATTTCTGAAATAACGCCCATTGCAGGGATAATCATAATATAAACCGCCGGATGAGAGTAGAACCAGAAAAAGTTCTGGAATAAGACAGGATCCCCTCCCTTTGCAGGATCGAAGAAACCCACCCCAAGACTTCTCTCGGCAATAAGGAGAAGAAGCGTTATACCGACAACAGGGGTCGCAAGTAGCTGAAGTATAGCTGTTGCGTATGATGCCCATATGAAGAGCGGCAGACGGTGCCAGGTCATTCCGGGCGCCCTCATCTTATGAATAGTCACAATGAAATTCATGCCTGTAAGAATTGAAGAAAAGCCTAATACAAAAACTCCTAATGTTATTAATATCACATCCGCATCAGTAGTAGCGCTGTATGGGGTATAAAAAGTCCATCCCGTATCAGCAGGTTGAAGAAGAGCAATAGCCACTATCACCGTACCAAGCAAATATATCCAATAACTCCCTAAGTTAAGCTTGGGAAACGCAACGTCAGGCGCCCCGATCATCAGAGGAATAAGGAAGTTGCCGAAACTTGCCGCAAGCCCCGGTACAATGAAGAAGAAGACCATCATTGAGCCATGTAATGTAAACAGAACGTTATAGGTGTGAGGACTCACAAAATCTGAGGCAGGAGTCAACAGTTCAAACCTCATTAGCAAAGCTATCGCTCCCGCTACCAAAAAGAATAAAGATATAGATACCAGGTATAGAATTCCAATTCGTTTATGGTCTGTAGTGAGAAGCCAGGATAGTAGACCCTTTTTCTCTAAAAACGGAACATATACATTTGCGGCAACTGCATGATTTGCCATTGAAATTTCCTCCTAAATTATTAAAACCTTATTTTAACGTTTTTATGTATGCGATAATCGCTGTAATCTCATCGTCGCCTAGTATACCTTTAAAAGAAGGCATGACAGGCTGAAACCCTTCTACCATCTCTTCTTGTGGCTCAAGTATTGACTTCCTGATATAATTTTCATCGGCCGTATAGCTGGAACCGTCCTCAAGTTTCCCCTCTTTACCGTAGAGCCCTTTAAAGGAAGGACCTATTACAACACTGCCGTCCACACTGTGGCATGCATTGCAGCCTTTCTCTTTATAAACCTTCTCGCCCAATTCTGCAGGGGGTAGTGAGGCAACAGCTCCGCCATCAGTCGCGACCCCGTTCTGCCATATGTCATACGCTTCAGGACTAAGCACTACTACTTTCCCTAGCATAGCTGAATGCCCAGTACCGCAGTACTCAGCACAGAATAGATCAAAAGTCCCTATCTTGGTGGGAGTAAACCAGAGCTGAGTATATCTGCCAGGTATAAGATCCTGCTTAACCCTAAATGCCGGAACAAAGAAACTATGCAAAACATCGTCTGCTTTCATGACCATCCTTACCGGCCTGTTCTGCTGCACATAGAGCTCGTTTAGTGTTTTTTTACCATTGTAGTATTCAAATGTCCAAAGCCACTGTTTTCCCGTAACTGTAATGTCAACCGCATCTTTGGGAGGGGTCCTCATATCCTTATAAACCACAAACGCGTATACAAATAGGAGTATAAGTAAAATAGAGGGGATTACGGTCCAAATTATTTCTAGAGGCTCACTGCCGGTTATATAAGGAGTTTCCTCATCCTCACTTTTTCTTCTATATTTTACTGCGAAGTATATAAGAACCACAGTAATCAGAACAAAGAAGAAAATAGATATAAGAGTTATTACTAATAATACTCCATCTACTTTACTCGCAAGATTTGATGCCGCCTCTGGAATCCAAGTCATCTGTTTTCTTTTAAACCTCCATCGCTATTCAGGTTCTTTCTTCTCTCTTCTCCAAAAGTACGTTAATCCCACACATAAGGATAACAATGTAATCAAGCCGCCTGCTTTAACCACGTTTAAAGCTTGAAGGGCGTATTTTTTTCCGACAGGATCAAACCCATAGCAAAATAGCAATACGCTATTAATCAGTTTAGAAGTACCTATCTCTCCCTTTGAAGCTTCGAGCAAAGCAAGCCTAAAATCAGTCGGCTCATGCTGTATACCATGAAGGTATCTGGAAATTTTCCCTTCGGGTGTAAGTACAATTAAAGCTGAAGCGTGGGCAAACTCGTCACCATCTACTTTATACCTGAAACCCACTGACTCCGTCAATTTTTCTATATTTTCTTTATCACCAATCAAAAAGGGCCAATTGTCCTGTGTTCCTTCTGCCCTCTCAAGACCCTTACGATATTTAGGTGCTTTAGTCGCAGCTAATTGTGTTGTATCTTCCGGATCGAAACTAACCGTAAGTATCTTAAAGTCTTCTCCCAACCCCAGTGTGTCCGTTTCCTCTACGACTTGGAACAATCCATCTGTAGCAAAATTACAGAGCTTAGGACAGCTGTAATAGACAAGGTTCAAGATTGTGGGTGTGTCCTTAGATAACAAATCTTTAAAAGCCACGGACTCATTATTTTCGTTCAGTAGGATTATCTCACCGGGTATTAAATCCCCTAGCTTTTCGTCAATACCGATATCCTTCACATCCCCTGCATCAGTAATAGCAAACGCATATTCTGACGAAAAGAATAAGAGCATCAGCAGTATTGTAGATATTAATTTTGGTTTAGGCATCTTAATTATATAATCAAGCCTTAATTACTTAAATCATGCGGTTATTCATACCACCACACAAAATTTGTCATCTCCGTTTTAATAATATGAAGACACACATTATGAAGATACACATTTTTGTTCATATTACCGGGGTGAATAGCGGATATATATTGAGGTCATAACGGGTTATTTACATAAATCCCCTTAAACCCGCACCACCTCAAAACGTGCATGATTCTAGCTGATTCTCATTTCCTGTCAAGTAGCGCCCGGGGTAGTCAAAATTTAGAATTTGGAAAACAGCAATATTAATTTTAGAATAGTATTAAATGGGATCAATTATTGACATCGAAGGAATAAAAGTAGGTCACGTTTCAGATTTTGAGGCCATAACCGGTTGTACCGTTATGCTATTTGAAAGTCCGGCCACCGCTGCTGTTGATCTTAGGGGAGGAGGAACCAGCACCAGGCAAATTGACTCTCTTCTTTCCCACAACACATTTGGAAAAATCCACGCAATTCTCTTAACCGGGGGAAGCGCCTTTGGACTTGATGCCACAAGTGGGGTTATTAAATACCTTGAAGAAAAAAATGTAGGACTTGAGGTTGGACACGGCATAGTAGTCCCTTCGGTTCCTACAGCAGTCATATTCGATCTGGGGATCGGAGACGGGAGAATCAGACCTGACAGAGAAATGGGATATGAAGCATGTAAACAGGCAAAATCATCCGAGGTTGAAGAAGGGAGCGTTGGAGCCGGCACCGGAGCTACAATAGGAAAGCTAATGGGTCTGGGGCACGCAACAAAAGGCGGAATCGGAACACAGAGCTATAAATTACAAAATGGAGTAATTGTTGGAGTATTGGTAGTAGTTAACGCCTTTGGGGATGTGATCTCGCCTACTAGCGGACAAATCCTGGCGGGAGTAAGAAACTCTGAGCGGGGAAACCAATTCCCCGGAACCGTAAATATGTTCAAGCAGGGAATAATAAGGCGGGCTGATAGCTACCAAAATACAACTCTTGCCGTAGTCGTCACAAACGCGAGTTTTTCAAAATCTGAGTTACTAAGAATTTCAACCCTCGCACAAACCGGACTTACAAAAGTTATTTCTCCTGTTCATACCGTGCAAGACGGGGATATGGTGATATCGGTTTCCGCAGGGAATTTGAAGGAAGATGTGAATCTATTAGGGGTGATTGCGGCTGAACTCACTCAAAAGGCAATTATCAGAGCTGTGGAACAATCCACGACTCTGGGCGGCATTCCATGTTCAAAAGAACTAAGAGCCAATAGAGTTACTTAAGATCTATGGGATCTGCAGACATAGAGAACTTCCTCATCCTTATACCAAGCACTATACCTATTCCGATCATTGCCGTAAGCGTAGAAGAACCTCCGTAGCTAAAGATTAAAAGGGGCACCCCCGTGACAGGAAGCAGGCCTATAACCATCCCCACATTGACCACGGCATGCCAAAAGAACATTGCGGCAATTCCAAAAGATACAAGCATGGAGAATCGGTCTTTCGCTCGGCTTGAAGTATCCAGCATCCAAAGAATTATCATAAAATAGAGCAGCAATAAGAATATCCCGCCCAAGAACCCCCATTCTTCAGCTAAAACCGAGAAGGCAAAATCGGTTTGCTGGGCAGGTATAAACCTAAGCTGTGTCTGAGAACCTGACCTGAGCCCCTTACCCGTAACCCCTCCTGAACCGATAGCTATTTGGGACTGAATGGAGTTATAACCCGCATTGAGAGGATCACTCGAAGGATTTATAAATGTACTTATTCTGTCCTTTTGATAGGGCTTTAAGGAGTAGTGCCAGGAATAAAAAGAAACCCCGATAATTGCAATTAAAATAAAGGCAACCGACCATTTTTTAATACCCATAAAAAGCACAATGCTGCCCGATACCAACACAATAGTCAGTGCAGTGCCCAAGTCAGGCTGGAGCATCACCAAGACAAGTGGTATGGCAATTAATATTATTGGTTTTATCAGATCTAAAAAGCCGTATGGAGCAGCTTGGTAATCGTTGTCATAGAACCTGGCTAGGACAAGAATTATTGCAATTTTGACAAGCTCGGAAGGCTGTATCGTGGCCAGTGAGGCAATATCTATCCAGCTCTTTGAACCGGCCACCTCTTTGCCAAAAACAAGTACAAACAAAAGCAGCAATATTGCTCCGCAGTAGATATGCAAGGCATACTGCTTAAGAAATCTGTAGTTCAAAAAAGAAACCGATACAAGAGTAACAATACCTATACCAACCCAAACAATCTGTTTTTTAAAAGAAACGAGTCCAGTCTCATAGGAAGCGCTATAAAGATTAAGGAGCGATACAAATGAGAAAGCAAGTGTCATTAGGAAAAGAGACCACCCAAAATTTTTAATAAGTCTCCTGTCAAACATTATCATCTGCTTTTCTCTCTTCTTTTAGAGTTTTATAAACCTCAAGGATCTTCCGGGCAATGGGCGCGGCAACGGCACCGCCTTTTCCGCCGTGCTCTATAAGAACAGTTACCGCAATCTCAGGATCTTCTGCGGGAGCATAGGAAGTAAACCAGGCATGGTCTCTATGTTTTCTCTGATCGCTCTGTGCATCAAGTGACACTACTTGCGCGGTACCAGTTTTTCCGGCGACTGTCATATCCTTTATTCTTGCCGCACGACCTGTTCCGCCGGGATCATTAACAACGCCAACCAGAGCGTCCTTGATTAATTCAAGCATCTCCATTTCTACAGGAATTTTGCCGCTAACAATTGAAGCGTGCTTGAACTCCTTCTCCCCACTATAAGATACTATCTCCTTAACAATAGCGGGCTTAAGCAATGTCCCCCCATTAGCAACAGCAGACGTCATCATTGCTACCTGAGTAGGCGTTACACTTACATAGCCCTGACCGATAGAAGATACAATTGTCTCTCCCTTATACCAAGGCTTATTAAACCTTTTTAGCTTCCATTGTCTGCTGGGAGATATCCCCGCCCTTTCTTCAATGCCTACTCCAGTCACTGATCCAAATCCAAAAGCTCGTATATATTTGCTCAGGTTATCAATCCCCATTCTTTCAGCGATCTTATAGAAATAGACATCGCACGATTTAACGATCGCGCCTCTGAGGTTAACCCAGCCATGTCCACCCCTTTTCCAGCATCTAAAAGTACTATTCCCCACCTTATGATAGCCCGGGCAATGAAGGTACTCCTCCTGGTCGACAACCCCTTCATTAAGCGCTGCGACACTGGGTACCATTTTAAAAACGGACCCGGGCGCATAAAGCCCTTGTGTAGCCCGGTTGAGCAACGGTGAAGACTTATCATTTACAAGATTAGACCAGGTCTTAGAATCAATACCCTTTATAAAATCGGCGGGGTTAAAGGAGGGCTTACTTGCTAGCGCCAGGATTTCTCCGCTGTTGACATTAACTGCGACTATAGCTCCTGATTGATCTCCGAGTATTTCTTCAGCCGCCTTTTGAAGCTCTATATCTATTGTAAGGACAACATCGTTTCCCGGCATACTTTTCTTATTTTGAAGGTCTTCTAGAAATAAAGTAGATTGTACCTCTCTCCCCAAAGCGTCGGTCACTTTTTGAATATAACCGTCATCACCCCTTAAATTGGTCTCCCATCCTTTCTCGACGCCGGTCTTGCCTACCAGGTCGTTATTATTTATTTTCGGATTGTTTTTTAACTCAGCCTCGCTTACCTTGCCTATATAACCCAAGAATGGAGCCCCCAAGCTACCATGTGGGTACTGCCTAAGATTATTGATCTCTATGATAACACCAGGGAGGGAGCTTCTGCGGGCCTCTATATATGCAAGTTGGTCTCGGTCTATATCTTTAGCAATAAGAACGGGTTTAAAGCTTCTTTTTGTTAAAGCAGATCTTATGTTGTTATCAATATGATTCTTATCCAGGCTTAGAACTTGAGAAAGAGAGGAACTTATCTGATCAACATCATTAACATCCTTGGGTATCACATAAACATCAAAAGATGTTCTGTTAATAACTAACTCTTTTCCATATCTGTCGAGTATTCTTCCTCTGGGTGCAGGAATCCTTTCGACCCTTATATGGTTCTCTCGGGAGAACTCCGCAAACTCATCTCCCCTCAAAACTTGCAGGTACCACAACCTGGATCCAAGAACCAAGAAAGCAAGTCCAAGTATCACAGTTGCAATCAGTAACCTATTTCTGAAATCTTGCATTTACCTTCTGTATCATCCAAAAAATTGGAATTCCCACTACAGCATTAACTATACCTTGAATCAGTATCGACTTTGCCGTGATATCAAAACTACTGTCCTTCTTTATTGTAATTATAGTTAGAACAAAAATCCATGTAAAAATCGTCGCAACGAAAATAACAAGACCTTGAACAAGCGCTTTTCTTAAATAAACATGGTTTGAGCCGCTGCGTACCAAGAGATAAGTGCTCAATCTTGATATCATAAATGTTCCCGGCAAATTTCCTGAAAGTACATCCATCAGATATCCGTTACCAAGAGCTAAAAAGAAGCCGCCTCTAATCTCTGAAAAAATGGCCAGAAATACTATAAGAATTAAATTTAGATCCGGGGAAAAATAGCCGAGGTTACCAGGAGAGAGCAAAGTGGTTTGTATGGTAATAAAAATTACAGAGAGAAGCACTAAGAATATAATGGATAGGTACTTATTCATTTAACACAATATTATTATTAGTTTTAAGAATTATAACAACCTCTTCAAGTGAATCTAAATCAACAAATGGAGACACCTGGGCACTTATAAAGCTCCCTTTTGTTTCAAGATTAGAGACTGTCCCTATTATTACCCCTTTGGGGAAAAAGCCCTCTTTACCCGATGATATTACCTTGTCCCCTATACTTACGTCAGAGTTTTGCTCTATATACTCCATGGTACAACCGGAGCCTGTCCCCTTTACTATACCCCTGACTCTGGTCCTGTGGATAAAAGCGTCCACGGCGCTTACCGGATCTGTAATCAAAAGCACCTCTGAGCTTCTATCGCCAACCGTAAGAACTCTCCCTACAATACCCTCCGAGGACGCAACCGGCATCCCCTGGGATACCCCATCTCGAGTGCCCCTGTCGACAATAACAACTTCTGTGCGCAGTAGTGAAGGACTCCCTCCAATAACATTAGCTGAAACAATAGGATAGGAAGGACTCTCTTTAAAATCCAGAAGTTTTTTTAGTCTATAGTTTTGAACTCTCTGCTCAGCTAACTCAAACTTATCCTGACGGAGACTCAAGACCTCTTTTTTCAGCCTTATATTTTCCTGTCTAACATCAACCAGGTCCATATAGTCTTGCCAGGTATTTAAAACCTTGTCTGAAACAATGTATACAAGTTTTTGTGGATAATATGTTAGGGTGAGCACAATTCCGGAAATAAAATTTTGGCTTCTCTTTTCTCTAATATTGAGTGAAAAAAGCTGTAATGATACAAAAAAGAGAACTATGGTTATTAAAACTGCTCGGTTCTTTAAGAATTTCATTGATGCATGTTAAAACCGCTTTTGACATACCTATAAGGAATACGTGCTGTTATAAAGATTACATGCTTACTTCTCTTAAGAGATCTAGCTCATCAAGAGCTTTTCCGGACCCTAAAACAACACAAGTTAGAGGATCATCCGCTTTTGTAACAGGGAGACCCGTTTCCTCTACTATTAATTCATCCAGATTTCCCAGTAACGCTCCCCCTCCTGTAAGCACAATACCGTTGTCCACAATATCAGCCGCTAGCTCAGGCGGTGTCCTTTCCAAAGTCTGCTTGATAGCCTCTATAATCAAACTAACTGGTTCTGTAAGCGCTTCTCTAACCTCTTCTGATGTTATTTCAATAGTTCTAGGTATCCCCGCTCTTAAATCACGGCCTTTCACATTCATCGACCCAATATCCCCATTGCCTAGTACTTTGCCAAGCTTCTTTTTAACATCCTCTGCTGTTCTTTCTCCGATTAGCATATTATAATTTCTTTTTATATACTGAAGAATTGATTCATCCAGTTTATCGCCGCCAACTTTTATAGACTTACTGACAACAATGCCTGCAAGAGATATTACGGCAACTCCCGTTGTTCCGCCGCCAATGTCGACTACCATGTTTCCGGCAGGCTCAGTAACCGGCATTCCGGCGCCAATCGCAGCGGACATAGTCTCTTCTATTAAATACACTTCCCGGGCGCCTGCAGCCTCCGCTGATTCCTTTACGGCCCTTTTCTCTACCTCTGTAATACCTATCGGAACTGAAACAATAATCCTTGGCCTGACAAAACTTTTTCTATTATTATGGGTTTTACGTATAAAATATTCCAACATCTTTTGAGCGACATCAAAGTCAGCGATAACACCGTCTCTAAGCGGCCTAATAGCTTTGATAGAGCCCGGGGTTCGCCCGACCATATTCTTTGCTTCGGTACCAACGGCAAGTATCTTTTTAGTTCCCCTCGTATCCTCCTGCACCGCTACCACAGAAGGCTCGTTGGCGACAATGCCCTTACCTCTTACGTAAACAAGTGTATTTGCAGTTCCCAAATCCACCGCAAGATCATTAGAAAACCATCCCAGGATTGCATCCAATATCATTTCAACACCCCCTACCCAATATATGTGTAAACCTGTATATATTGGCGTAGATATTATAATAATCTATTAATTTTTGATTCCCAACCCTTATTTTACTACAAACCCAACATAAAAAACCCAGAGCTGATACTATAATTGAGGGGGAAATAAAATCAAGCACTATATCCAGTATTTTCAACCGATATCAACGATTTCTTTCATTTAAAAGAGCCTTTATAAAACGGTAGCTCACTAACTTCCGCCCGCACTTCTGATCCATCCGCTACTTTTAACAAAACTTTAGTCCCGGCTTCCTTAAATTCCCTTCTTATATATCCAAGAGATAAAGGAGTATTTAAACTGTAAGAGAAGGTACTACTCGTTATTCGACCTATTTTGCGCTCTCCATCAAAAATTTCATCCCCGCTCTCAGGCACCATCTCCCCCTCACTCTTAAAACCTGTTAAGTGCCAATTTACGTGCCCTCTCCACTTAATCCTCGCCACTACTTCCTGCCCCACATAGCACCCCTTTTCAAAGTTAAGGGCGTTCCATAGCCCAGCCTCAATAGGAATATTGCTCTCGTCCATATCAATGCCATATATGGGTATCCCGGCTTCAATTCTGAGCGTATTCATGGCACCGTAGCCAATCGGCTTTATATCTAGCCCCTCACCCTTTTTCATTAACTCTTCCCATAACACCTCAAGCCCCCTGTTATCTAGATAAAGATCAAAACCTTCCTCACCGGTCCGATTCACTTTTATAATAGTAAGTTTGTGACCGACAAACTCTCTTTGAATAAAGTCAAATTCTTCCATTTGAGGAATTTCTTCTTCTAATAGCAATTCCAGGAGTTTTCCTGAGTGAGGACCCTGAATTGATAACAGTCCTGTACTTAGTGTTATATCATCTATGTCGGCTTTATAAGAAAGTCTGAATTTTGTTAGCAGCTCAAGAACCTTTTCATTAAGCCCGGGCTCGAGATCAAGTAATACGGATTCTTTATCCCGATATACCTTCATATCGGAAATCATCCTACCCTTGACAGTAAGGATCGTTGCATACATGCCCTTCCCTTCTTCCAGCTTTAGTACATCGTTTGACAGCATGCCCTGAAGGAATTTGAGATGGTGTTTACCGCTTAATCTCAGTTTCCCTCTAGGAGATAAATCTATTATCCCTACATTTTCCCTAACCGCTTTGTACTCGGATAATTCATCGCCATAGCTAAGTGGTACCGACCATCCGGAGGAATCCCCGAAACTAGCGCCTAAAGATTTATGTATTTCATTCAAGAGTAATTTCTTCACACAATTCGCTCCTCATAAAGATGGCTAGAGTATAACCCTTAAAGATAAAGCTAACCAGCGTAACATCATGGGCAAATCGGGGTTTATATACCGCTCCCAATTAAAAGGGGAAATAAAAAGCGAGATTCTGAATCAAGTTCAGAATGACGGATTTATTAGGATGGGGCGTCGAGTTAATGCAGGGTGCGGGGTGTATATATTTTAACCCCTTCGTCCTGAGTTTAATCGAAGGGGCTCGAAAAATGACACCCCCAACTTAAATTGGATTTGGGAATGACAATCACCCCCACCTTAATCCTCCCCCCTCAAGGGGGAGGAGGGAAAAAGCAAAAGCAAGATTTATAAAAGGGCTGCGGCACATTTGAATCTTTATAGGGTATTTCGCTATCTAAAAGTCATTGTTTATTAATTTTGCAGCAGGGCAGCTTGAAAAACTGTGTCCGAGATGTAGTATAAAACGGAATTAATTCTTAAAGGAAAAAAAGATGACAAACATATCAGAACTTAAGCAAAGACATAAAGTAGTCATAATGGGATCAGGTCCGGCAGGGCTTACAGCCGCGCTGTATACAGCAAGAGCAAATCTTGAGCCGGTTGTGTTTGAGGGCTTGGAAGCAGGCGGACAGCTCACGTTAACCACTGATGTTGAGAACTTCCCAGGATTCCCGGACGGCGTAATGGGCCCGGATTTGATGAACGCTATGAGACAGCAGGCGCTCAGGTTTGGCGCAAAGTCTGTAATGGCTGAAATTACTGCGGTCGATTTTTCTAAAAGACCTTTTAAGATTACTATTGGCGATACTGTGCTGGAGGCGGACACTTTTATAATTTCTTCAGGGGCATCGGCAAGGATGCTGGGGCTGGAGTCTGAGAAATCTTTATTAGGATATGGAGTTTCTACCTGTGCCACATGTGACGGGTTCTTCTTTAAGGATAAAGAGCTGCTTGTAATAGGAGGCGGAGACAGTGCGGTCGAGGAAGCGGTTTTTCTTACGAAATTTGCGAGCAAGGTAAGTATAGTCCATAGAAGGGACCAGCTAAGGGCTTCTAAAATTGTACAAGATAGGGCATTTAAAAATGAAAAGCTGGGATTCATCTGGGATTCCGAAGTCGAAGAAATACTGGGAAGTAAGGAAACCGGAGTAACCGGCGCCAAGCTTAAAAATACAAAGACCGGAGAAGTCACGGTTAAAGAAGCGGATGGCGTATTTGTAGCCATAGGTCACAACCCTAATACTGAACTGTTTAAAGGGCAGCTCGAAATGGACGAAGTTGGATACTTGATAACCAAGAGCGGCTCTACTGAAACTAATGTGCCCGGAGTTTTTGCCGCCGGAGACGTACAGGACAACATTTATCGCCAAGCCATTACTGCCGCAGGAACTGGGTGCATGTCCGCAATAGATGCGGAAAGATTTTTAGAAGAGCACGCTGAGTAGAACAATAATCATATAGTTGATTATATGATAAACAATTCCCCAAATGATATTCCCGCAAAAGAATCATCTTTGGCGTCCGGCAGCAGAGTGTCCAGCTTGATACTTCTTATATCAGGAATACTCCTTTTAATCTGTTTTAGTCTTATTACGTATATCTCACCTGAATTTACAAAATCCATTCCCCTAATTGACAGCCCCGTTCTTCTCCTGGTAGGAATTCTTATACTTTCAGGCGTGATCTTTTTGTTCACGATTCTGAAAATGCCCAGAGCCGATCTCGGAAGGAACCAGCTACTTTGGGTAATCGCAATAGGGATTATTCTGAGATTGCTGATGCTTTTTACAGCGCCAATTCTCGAGGATGATTATTTCAGGTATCTCTGGGATGGCGCGGTTACGGCAAATGGCATAAACCCTTATACCTATTCACCACAAGAGGTGCTGCATGGAACGGACATTCCAGCGGTACTGTCCGAGCTTGCGGGGGAATCGGGGGAGATAATTCACAGCATCAACCATCCCGAGATAAGAACGATCTACCCTCCGGTAGCCCAGGCGTTTTTTGCCCTGTCGTACTGGCTCGACTCATGGAGCTTGGGCACATGGAAAATAATTTTAATAATTATGGACCTCGCCACGCTTTCACTCCTTTTTAATACCCTGGGAATGCTAAAGCTACCAAGCTCGTTTCTTATAATATATTGGTGGAACCCGCTTCTTTTAAAAGAGATATTCAACTCTGGGCACCTTGATGTTTTAGTTTTCCCTTTTGTTCTCAGCGCACTTATAATGGCTTCACAGAATAGACATATACGGTCAACGCTGACGCTGATTATCGGAATGGGCATAAAGCTCTGGCCTGCATTTTTATTGCCTGTCATATTACGCCCGATTATCTCCAGGCCTAAACAACTTTTATCAGCTCTGGTTTTAGCGGCTGTCTGCATAGGGGTTTTATTTCTGCCCATTTATTATTCAGGTCTGGACGGAAGCTCGGGGCTTATAGCTTACGGGCAAAGCTGGCAGAATAATGACTCAGCTTTTCGGATATTAATTTATATCTCAGATATGAGCTTGGATTTCTTAGGTTATGAGAGCTTTCACAAATACAGTGTTGCAAGATTCATCGTGATAGCTCTTATTGCGCTCTGGATTTTGTACGTAACATTCGGGAAGACTTTCAGGGACCGGGATTTATTCACCAAGTCATTATATATAGTCGCTTTTGCTTTTCTAGTCAGTCCCACTCAGTTCCCTTGGTACTACACTTGGTTAATTCCCCTGTTAGCTATAAAACCCCGGTCTTCTCTTCTGTTATTAACGGCTCTTCTTCCCCTTTATTACTTGCGATACTATTTTGAGCCGAGGGGAGAAATCGAGATATTCACAAACGTAATTGTATGGATCGAGTTTGTCCCGGTATGGGCTTTGCTGCTCTGGGAATGGAGAAAAAACCGGGTTGTACTCTCTAACAACTAATTCTTATTAATCTTTTCAAGCAGCTCTGGTAAAACTTTTTGAGCCGTCTCTCTTCCGATTTCCACAATAGATTTCCCGTTATGAAAATCCATAACCTTAACCTCGGACAATGGGGGCCGTATTACTATATCGGGAGGGTTTTCATTGAATTTGTACTCGGTAATTTTACGCTGGGCTATAATTGAGCTTCTCTGAACAACTTCGACAATTGAAGGAGTTTTATATTGTTTGGAACCATGAGGAATGGATATATCGCTCAATAGATCCACAGCCACGATAAAATCAGCCCCCAGAGCGCGTACAGCCTCAAGCGGTACCGACTCAAGCACCCCTCCATCAACCAATAGTTTATCCTCAAAAACAACCGGTTTAAAAAGCCCCGGGATTGAGGTGCTCGCTCTCATGGCTCTTTTAAGATTGCCGTTTGTAAAAGTAATAACTTCGGCTTTGTTTAAATCGACCGAGACTGCGGCAAAGGGCTTTTTGAGATCTTCTATATTTTCAAGGTCTATGAATTCGTCAATAAGCTTCTCAACATATTTCCCACTAAAGAGTCCCCCCTTGGGCCAGGTTGGACCAAGAAGAAAAGGGATATCGGTGATTCCGATATTTGTCGCAAATCTCTCTAACTTCTCTAAATTGCCCGAGACATAAACAGCGCCAATTAATGCGCCGATACTCGTTCCGGCTACAACGTCAAATTCAATCCCGGCCTGGGTGAGAACTTCCAATACCCCTAAATGCGCAAACCCCTTGGCTCCTCCACCGCCTAATGCGAGACCTAGTTTCATATTCATATTCTAATTACAAACCTTTGTGAAAAGCAAGGAGGTTATAAAGAGCTGAGAAATTCTTTGATATGCTGGGTGAGCTCCCGATATTCCAATAAGAATGAATCATGCCCGTAAGGAGATTCAATCTCTTCATATTGAACATCTACGCCGTTTGACTCTAGAGCCTGAACTATTTCCTTTGACTGATAAGTTGGGAAGAGCCAATCCGAGGTGAACGATGACACGAATACTTTCTTGCAATTTATTCTTTTAAATGATTCCTCCAAACTATCATAGCCTTCAGAGGCGTCGTATAAATCGATTGCTCTCATAATATATATGTAGCTATTGGCGTCGAAACGGTCAACGAATTTAGCGCCCTGGTATTCAAGGTAATTTTCGATATCGAATTTGCTCCCCAGTTTTAATTTCATACTTTCAGGGTCCGAGTGCTTCCTGCCGAACTTCTCCCAGAGCCAGTTGTGATGAAGATAAGTTATATGTCCTATCATTCGGGCAATGGCAAGTCCTTTACCGGGAATTTCCTCACCATAATAGTCTCCCCCGTTCCAGTTGGGGTCATCTATAATCGCTCTTATGCCTACCTTGTGAATCGCAATCGATTGAGGATTAGACACTGCCCCTGATGCAACCAGCACAATCGAGTCCACCATATCGGGATAGAGTAAAGCCCACTCTATTGCCTGCATACCCCCCATGGAGCCTCCGATTACTGATTTTAAACTTTTTATGCCCAGATGATCTATAAGCTCTTTTTGAACTCTGACCATATCGCGAACGGTAACAAGAGGAAATGTCATTCCGTAGGGTTTACCGGTGTCAGGATTAATCGAGGACGGACCGGTAGTTCCGTAGCAGCTGCCTAAAATATTTGAGCAGACAACGAAATATTTATTGGTATCAAAGGCCCTGCCAGGGCCAATCATCACATCCCACCAGCCTGGGTAATCATCCTCAGGGGTGTGTTTTCCGGCGGCGTGCGCACTAGCTGTGAGTGCATGCTCCACGAGAAGTACATTGTCACGCGCTTCATTTAACTCCCCGTAGGTTTCATAAGCAACGGTTATCGGGCCCAGCTCAAGGCCGTTATCCATAACGAACTTGTGCGGGGAATGGGCAAAGGTGTAATACCCGGTTTCTACCAAACCGAACGAGCCTTCCTCTACAATAACTACAGGGGATTCTCCTAACTCCCTGGTTCTCATGCCTTTGCCTTCTGAGACTTTTCAAGCGCCTGATCCAAATCCCAGATAAGATCATCAAGTGTTTCAAGCCCAACAGAAATACGAACCATCTCGGGGGTTACGCCCGCAGACATCTGTTCTTCCTCGTTTAATTGACGGTGAGTTGTTGAAGAAGGATGTGCAATTAGGGATTTTGCATCACCCACATTTACCAAGTGGCTAAACAGTTCAACGCTGTCAATTAATTTTTTCCCGGCTTCAGCTCCGCCTTTAACACCGAAGGTGAAAATCGAGCCTGCGCCTATAGGTAGATATTTTTTCGAAAGAGCGTAATACGGGCTACTCTCGAGTCCCGAATAATTAACCCACTCGACAGCAGGATGGTCTTTTAAAAACTTCGCCATTTCAAGGGCACTAGAGCAATGCCTGTCCATTCTAAGGTTAAGCGTCTCCAGTCCCTGTAAGAACAAAAAGGAATTAAACGGGCTAAGCGCCTGGCCATGAGTCCTAAGTATCTCAACCCTTGCTCTAACCATATATGCGAAGTTCCCGAATGTCTCATAGAATTTTACGCCATGATACCCCTTTGAAGGCTCTGTCATGCCGGGGAATTTTCCATTATCCCAGGGGAAGTTTCCCGCTTCTACCAATACGCCCCCAATTGATGTTCCGTGTCCGCATATAAATTTAGTAGCTGAATTCACAACTATATCCGCACCGTACTCTATTGGTCTGCAAAGGTAAGGCGTTGCAAACGTGTTATCAATAATGAGGGGAATACCCGCATCGTGGGCTATTTTTGCAACAGCTTCTATGTCCAGGATGTTACCAAGCGGATTACTTATGGTTTCTCCGTATAAAGCTTTTGTTTTATCCGTAATTGCATTTTTAAAGTTCTCCGGATCAGTAGGGTCTACAAAGGTAACGTTTATTCCCATATCTCTAAGGTTGACGTCAAACTGGGTAAATGTGCCCCCGTAAAGAGTGCTTGAGGAAACTATCTCATCCCCCGTCTTCATAATATTAAGTATCGAGGTCATCTGTGCGGCCATACCGGAGCTTACGGCAAGAGCCGCAGTTCCACCTTCTAGCGCTGCCATTCTTTCTTCGAAAACCGCGCTTGTGGGGTTCATTATTCGAGTATAAATGTTTCCAAATGTCTCCAGGTTAAAAAGCGCTGCAGCATGATCGGCATTATCGAAAACGTAAGCCGTAGTCTGGTATATCGGTACTCCTCGTGAACCCGTGTGGGGGTCGGGCAATTGCCCTGCATGAATGCACTTAGTATCAAAACCAAATTGTCTATCTGACATTGTATCCCTCCAAATAATTTAGTAGTTATGATTTTTTTGACGATATAAGCCGTCTATTTACACCTAAGAAATTAATCCCCCCAAAGAGCCTACCATGTTCTATCTTAACGCAACGGTTCATCACGACCTCAAGCCCCGCTTCCCTAGCTCTTTTTGCAGCTTCTTCATGCCCCACCGTAAGCTGCATCCAGACAACCTTCGCTCCAATTTTAAGAGCATCCTCTACTATGGGCGGCACATCCTTAGGCTTCCTAAAAATATCTACTATATCAACAGGCTCCGGAATTTCAAGCAGGGTCGGATAACATCTCTCTCCCAGAATCTCCTCATAAGCCGGATTCACAGGAATAATTTTATACCCATGCTCCTTCATATATTTTGCCGCAAAGTGACTAGGACGGTTCCATTTAGCAGAAAGTCCTACAACCGCTATAGTTTTATACTCATTTAATATACGTTTTATAGTCTCTATAGATTCCATGATATTTTCAGTTTATTTATACAATTTACACGAGTTTGTTAAGATACTACAAACTTTAGCTGACACTGAATACCCGATTCCATATTCTAAATCCTAGCAATGCAGATAGCTAAAACAAACTCCAGGGTTAAATATCCTTTCTTACCGCCGGGACCCAAAGGATTGCCGTGACTGGGCTCTTTAATCGATTACTTTAGCGACATGCTCGGCTTTCTTATAAGAGTTTCAGCCGACTACGGAGATATAGTTTATTATAAACTCGGCTCACGCAAAATGTACCTCCTAAATAACCCCGAACACATAAAAGACGTGCTCGTTACCCACAACAGCAATTTTGAGAAAAGCCGGGCGCTTAAGCGGGCAAAAATCATACTCGGAGAAGGGCTTTGGAAAATGCGCCTGGTACCACACCGGAAAATCAAACCACCGCCTTTGATTACCATCCGCCCCAAATACGGTATGAACATGGTACTTGAGAGGCGCTAGTCTCTTATCTCGTTCATATAGTTAAAGTAAGTGAGCACGTTATCCAAATCCTGATCCGACAGATCGGGGTGGTCGGGCATTTGTGTGTAGCGATATTTGGAAGGATTTTTGATCATCTCCTTAATCATGTAGGCGTTTCGGTAAGCAACTATACTCTGCGGAGCATTGAGATCGGGTCCTACCTTGCCTCCTTCACCGTTCATGGAATGACATCTGACACAGCGTCCCTTAAAAATCTCATACCCCTTATAAACTGATGAATTTTTCGATACGCCCGATGGAAAAACCGCGGAGTACTGGTCCTCGAATTTAATTAGATTAATAGACGAAAGCTGCCAGGGCCAGGGGTACTCGTTTTTCGTAGTTTGATCCATTCCCGTCCATACAAGATAAAAGGGACCAGGGGTTGCCTCTTTAATACTAATCGGCTCCCAGTCTTCAAAATCAAGATCGCTGAACACTATATATCCTCCGGGCTCTTTCAATTTGAGGATTGAAGATACCGCAACGTATCCGTCCAAAGCTTCAAAGGCTATATCCGTGTAGTCAGAATTCTTCCATTCATCTCCAAAACCGAATTGTAATACATCCCGCAGTTCAAATCCTCTGTACTTTTTTTCCTTTTTATACATTGGATCATAAAATTTGAGCCTATGGATTTCGATATTTCCCTCTAGCTCTTTCAAATCAACATCTTTAACAATTATTCCAGAAATTAAAAACTTAAGAGAGGGATATTGTGTGATGTTTGAGTCTTCATCTTGAAAAATATTAATTATTAATAGGGATACCATAATAACAGCTATCAGGATTAAAAGAGATACAGCTGTTTTATAAGGATCTTTGTAGAATTTGTTACTTCTTATATTTATGGAAACAGCCATTATAAATCCTCTTGAATCATTTTAATGGGTACATATTATATCTCTATTTTAATAGAATTTCTGTTAAAAGATTCTATATAGGTTTTTCCAGACTAAATTTAAGTTATTTCACTGACCGACAAAAGGCGTATTGATAAAAATTTCATATCCATCCATAATATTTTTCCTGCTATTACATAAGGGACTCTAATCATGAAACTCAAAAACAAAATCGCTTTAATTACAGGGGGCGGCACAGGCATCGGGAAAGCGACTGCTTTTCTATTCGCAAATCAAGGGGCGAAAGTAGTTATAACCGGACGTAGGAAGCAAAGCTTGCAAGAGGCTGTTGATGAAGCTAAAACGGAAAACCTGGAAATTGAGTATTTAGTAAGCGACGTATCAAAAGAAGAAGACTGTAAAGCTGCAGTCGACTACACCGTGAGCAAATTCGGGCGAATAGACATACTGTTTAATAATGCCGGCGTTTCATACATGGGCATAACTCATGAGACCGCCACAGAACTATGGGATGAAACATTCGATATTAATGTTAAAGGCATCTACCTTATGTCAAAGTACGCGATTCCATATATGCTAAAAGAAAAATCGGGCTGCATTGTAAATAATTCTTCAATACTGGGATTAAAAGCCTCTCCCGCTGGTTTTGCAGCTTATAGCTCTTCTAAAGGCGCGGTAAATCAACTTACAAGGAGCATGGCTCTCGAATACGCTGATAAAGGAATTCGTGTTAATGGAATTTGTCCGGGAACTATATACACGCCAATGATGGATGATTTATTTGACCAGTGGGGGGATAGAGAAGTTGGTGAGAGAAGATACATCTCGGTTCACCCGATTGGACGTCTTGCGCAGCCTGAGGAAATTGCTCATGCAGTGTTATTCTTGTGCGATGATAATATTAAATTTATGACCGGTGCTATGCTTTCGGTAGATGGGGGACTAAGCGCCAAATAAGCTACGACATGCATAAGACTAAAGTATTAATACTTTAGTCTTATATCGTTTGTTTTCTTAAGTCTTTTTTCATCACTCAAATTAAACCTTGCTAGTACACATCAAAATAGTCTAATATCTAATTAGGGAGCTCGGGGGCGAATAAAATTCTCAATTCTGGGCCTTTTTCTAGTTTGCTATAAATTGTTGTTTTTGTATTTTGACTAAATTTTGCCTTTTGCTTCTCTTAAGCCCTCTTGTGTCTATTCTTAGGTATGGGAGGGCGTTTTTTATTCAAGATTAAAGACTAAATCTTAACAACCAATTTCTCATTGCTGTGCCACTGTGATTCCAGCATCCCATAAATAACATGGTCCAAGTAGTGATCGTATAACCATTCAGCTTCTCTGATAAACCCCTCTTGTTTAAATCCCAATCTCTCGGGGATGGCCCGGCTCTTTAAATTCTCGGGAGCGCATCTTATCTCAATCCTGTTAAGACCCATCCTGCCAAAAGAGTAATCCAGGACTTTAGAGCATGCTTTAGTAATCAACCCCTTCCCCTGATAACTTTCTCCAAGCCAATAACCAATACTCGTAGAACGGTTTAACCAATCAATCTTGTGAAATCCTATCACTCCGCAAATCTCTCCCAGATGTACAAGTACAAACTGTACAGTCTCATTGCCTTCATATTGCATCTGAGTAATTTTTATGAAGTCTATCGTATTCTGAAGATATCTATTATTATCAAGCCAGGGCAGCCATTCTCTAAGATATTCTCTATTAACATCGATTAGTTCAAACAGCTCTTCGGCATGGCTCCGGTTAAGGAGTTCAAGATCACTGTGATCATCGATTCTAAGGCTGAAGTACTCGCTCATTAGCTTAGAAGACCCTCAAAGGAATAATCAACTACTAGAATTTGGCGTTTGAAACGCATTATCAATTGATCCTGTATTTGTGACAAGAATATCAGATTGAGCGACTGCGTTTAAACACAGCTTTTTATATACGTAAGCTTGAGCTATCATGACAATTGGGGCTGCAACGAGTAAACCTACGCCTAAAGCCAAAAGCCCAACGAAAAGAATAAGAATGTATAAAAGAATCAAAAGAAATAGATTCCATTTTTGTCCATCCGTCATCTTTGCACTTTTCGTAAAGGCCTCGATAACACCTGTACCTTTGTCTGCTAATAAATAGAATACAAACTGATATTTTATAGTTAAGTAGATGCCCAGTATAAGAAATACAAGAATTCCAAGGAAGATAATACCAGTATGGTTTTTAAGTATGGTGAATTCAGAAACTATTACCCAAAATAACAATCCTATCAATACTATAAAAATGTACAAAAGGTATCCCAAGAAAAACTTGACAAGTAAAGAAACAGAAAATGATAAAAAATCATAAGACCCTATTTTTTCATTTTCATACAATCTCAATCCTATTTTGATATAGAACAAGCTCACAATAAGGCTTATAAGCAACGACCCTATGCTAAATAAAATAGATAATAATGGAAGTTTATTTAAAAATAGTTGGGCGAAAGTGTTGAAAAAAATCTGTATAACAAGAACAATGATAAAATAAACAATGAAGAATCCTAGATTATCTTTCATCCTCTGCCAGCCAAATCTTATAGCTTCTTCTTTTGAGAACTTTTTTTCAGACACGATAAAACTCCTTTAACTGGAATTAATTAAGAAAACCCGTTTTTGAATAATACTTTTTTTAAACCCATTTAACAATAGAGTTTTATGCCATAACGAGCTCAATAACAAATATTCGTCTAGTGGCAAAGTACAAATATCTATTCAGGCCGGCGGGCCGAGAAAAATATACGCTGATAAGGATAGAACACAGGCGCCTGAGGATATAAATCCCGGAGCCTTTCGCGATAACTATTTAAGAAGTCCTCACGCAGCTCTTGTGGCAAGCGCTCAAAATAAGGCAGCAGCGCTGTACCTGAAAGCCAGTCTATTACCGCTTCCACATCCTCTAGAACATGGGGATAGATTTTTTCAAAAACATTTATATCCTGAGCGCCGCTTTCATAAAGTAGTCCGGCATACTCTTTAATTGAGAGCACCGACCAGTCTCTCTGCCAACCGCCTAACGCACTGCTGTAAGGCTCCTCTCTTGCCAGCTCTGCAATGATTGTCTGAGTCCGATGAGTATGGTTTGCCGGAAGCTGAACCGCTATCTGTCCTCCGGGTTTGAGCAGTGATACGAGCCCGGGGATCAACTGATCGTGATTACCAACCCACTGGATTGCCGCGTTTGAAAAGATCAAGTCCCACTCACCGCTTGCCTTTTCAATAGGACACAATTCGAAATTTAGTCCAGGGCGCTTTTTTAGCGTTGCTTTTTCAAGCATCTCCTCAGAGCTATCAATTCCAAGCACCTCACTTTGAGGAAGCATCTCTGAAACCATTTGGGTTAATTCACCCGTCCCGCAGCCTAAGTCCAAAGCCCTTAATCCTTTTCTGACTATTATTAAATCCATCAAGTCCTGAAACGGCGCAAAACGTTCTTTTTGAAATTTAAGATATAGATCCGGATTCCATGACATGGGGCTAATATATCTCCTTAAAATCTTGCATCAAATTAACACTACTGAATTTACATCTCAAATTCTACAATTCACACAAGTAATTAATAATATGTTATCATTTTCTCCCCATTTACAGTTGATACTGAACAAATTGGAGAGCTAATGCCTATAATCATATACATAGCAATTGGCGGTGCTGCCGGAGCGCTTTTACGTTATTCGATCTCGGGATATATGTATAAGTATTTTAACGGCTTTTTACCCTGGGGAACACTGGCTGTGAATCTGCTCGGCTGCTTTGCAATAGGGTTTCTTTGGAACATATTTGAGAATTTCGCATATTCCCCCAATACGAGAGCATTTATATTTATCGGAATTCTAGGGGCTTTTACAACCTTCTCGACATTCGGACTTGAGAGCTTTAACCTTCTTAGGGAAGGTGAGATCAAATACGCGGTGTTAAATATATTGGTAAGCAATATAGCGGGAATAGCTCTGGTATTTGTAGGTTTTATCGTATCGAGATATTTATTTAACCTTCTAAGATAGGAGATAAAAATGAGAGCACCTGAAGAAGGTATGCTGCTTAGAATATTTATTGGAGAGACGGATAGTTATAAAGGGAAAGCTTTATATGAGCACATTGTATTAAAAGCTAAGGAGCTGCATTTGGCGGCTGTAACCGTTACGCGGGGAATTATGGGATACGGCGCGGACAACGAAATACACACCTCTAAGATACTACGTCTTTCAGATGATCTGCCAATTATAATTGAGATAATAGATTCAGAGGATAATTTAAAAACGATTCTGCCTTTTCTTGATGAAACTATTGGAGACGGATTTGTAACAATGGAAAAAGTTAAAATTATCAAATACAGAAAGGATGTTAGAAGGTAAGATTAAACAAACTTCTCAGATAATAATCTGCTTTGTTTTTACTATCATCTTGAAGCATTACCTCAACTTATTTAAACTAGTCAGACAATAAGCATCAAGAGGTTATAATAATGAGGATTGCAGTTGGAAGTGACGAACGTACTCATCTAACTGATTTTGTAATCAAGGAGTTAGAAAATAGGGGCATCGAACTTGAGCTCCACGGGCCGCTTAACGAAGAAGATATTGAGTGGGTTGATGTTGCTGAGAAGGTTGCCGAAAGAGTAAAGACAGGCTCATGTGACCAGGGCATACTTTTTTGCTGGACAGGAACCGGGGTCAGCATTGCGGCAAATAAAGTCCCCGGGATAAGAGCAGCTCTTTGTGCCGATGCACAAACCGCAGAAGGCGCTAGAAAATGGAATGACGCCAATGTACTGGCAATGAGTCTCAGAAGAACTTCGCAAATTGTGGCAAAAGAAATACTCGAAGCATGGTTTAGCACAAGTCCGCTAGAGGATGAGAAACCTAATATTGAGAAAGTTCAGGAGATAGAAAAAAAATATTACAGATAAGACAAGTTCGAAACTGATAATACTATTTGGAGATTTAAATGAAAAAAGATGGTTATAACATTGCTATTGTAGGCGCAACCGGCGCTGTAGGTCAGGAAATGCTGGAAATACTAGAAGAGAGGAATTTCCCCGTTAAAGAGATAAAGCTTCTTGCATCTGAGAGATCAGCCGGAAAAGAATTGGAATACAAGGGCAACAAGATTAAAATTGAGAAGCTGGATGAGAATTCGTTTGAGAACATAGATATTGCTCTATTTTCTGCGGGTGGGTCCAGAAGCAGGGAATTCGCCCCAATAGCCGCACGGGCCGGAGCAGTGGTCATAGATAACAGCTCCGCCTTCAGGATGGAAGAGGACGTACCGCTTGTAATACCTGAAATTAACCCACACGCCGTGGCTGGATATAAAAAGAGAGGGATAATAGCCAACCCTAACTGTACTACCGCTGTTACCTTAATGGCATTAAAACCCCTTCACGATCTAGGCAATATAAAAAGGGTAATAGCCTCAAGCTACCAGGCAGTCTCGGGGGCAGGCGCTCAGGCAATTGAAGAGCTCCGAAATCAGACCCTGGCATGGGCAAACTCCGAGGAGATTCGCTCAGAGACTTTTCCACATCAGATTGCGTTCAATGTCCTTCCTCAAATTGATAGCTTTCTTGATAACGGCTATACAAAAGAGGAAATGAAGCTTCATAATGAAACCAGAAAGATTCTTGAGAACAATGAAATTGCACTCACTGCAACTACTGTAAGAGTGCCTGTATTCCGCGCCCATTCTGTTGCGGTTAATATTGAGACTGAAAAGAAAATCTCTGTAAGCGAGGCAAAAGAAGCTCTTAACAATTTCCCCGGAATAAGGGTAGTTGATGAACCCGGAGAACTGAAATACCCTATGCCTATAGACGCCGCGGGAGTAGATGATTGTATAGTTGGAAGAATTAGGGAAGACTATACTGTACCAAACGGCCTTAGCCTTTGGGTCGTAGGGGACCAATTAAGAAAAGGGGCTGCTCTCAATGCAGTTCAAATTGCGGAGCTCTTAATCGGAGACTATATATAATGGCAATAGTAAATGCGATTAAAGATTTCATGGGCAACCTGGTAACACAAAATTACACAGAGCTTCCAGAGAGAATTCAAACAGGTCTGAACAAATACTTAAAAGACGATGAGAAGATATTACTAACTCTTCTGGATTACAGGGCCATATACCGAGCCCCAAAATTCGTAGATAGTAACACTTTTTTTAACTCCTGGTTCATACTTACAAATGATAGGATCATAATCGCCAGAAATTCTTCTAATTTCAAACGATTTAGAGACATACCTCTTTTAGATATTACTCAGATTTTCTATGAAATAGATAATACCGAGCCGCGAATTTCCATAACAACGCCCGGGAAAGAAGATGTAATTGAATTCATGAGGGCAGCATCGGCTCATTGCCAGGATTTGGAAAAAGTAATTGACGGCGCTATAGAAAACTCAAAATCACGAAAACTACACACTGGAAAAGATGATTTTGTTCTCTGCAGTAAGTGCGGAAGCCAAGTACTCAGCGAAAGCAAATACTGCTCTGAGTGCGGATCCAGACTAGACTCTTTTTAATGAAAAGAATTATATCTTTTGAATAAGCGTTATATTTATTCCTTGATTTACCCTTGAGCTTAAATATACTGAAAGGAAAGGAGATTTTTCATGATTCACGGCTCAATTGTCGCAATAGTAACTCCCTTTAGAAACGGCAAGATTGATGAAGAGACACTTAAAGATCTAATAGAATTTCAGATCGAAAACGGTACTCATGGAATCGTTCCATGCGGCACCACGGGGGAATCCCCTACCCTCTCGCATGAGGAACACGAATATGTGATTGAATTAACGGTAAACGCTGTAAACAAAAGGGTGCCTGTAATTGCGGGAACGGGATCCAATAGTACAAAAGAGGCCATAAGGCTAACACGTTTTGCAAAGGAAATAGGAGCTGATGCAGCCCTGCTAGTTGCCCCCTATTATAACAAACCGACCCAGGAGGGGCTATATTTACACTTTAAGCAGATTGCCTCTCAGGTGGATATTCCTATTATTCTATATAACATCCCTGGAAGAGCGGGTGTTAATATCGCCCCTGAAACAATCGCAAGACTCGCAGCAGACTTTAAAAATATTATTGGAGTAAAAGAAGCTACCGGATCAATCACACAGGCCAGCAAAATACTTCATCTCTGTGGAATGGATTTCCTTGTGCTATCGGGAGAAGACGGCATTAATTTCCCTCTTCTTGCCATAGGTGCAAGGGGTTTTATTACAGTTACGGCTAACATCGCCCCCAAAGATGTATCCGATCTTTATAATCATTTTAATAACGGCGAGTTTGAAAAAGCCCGGGATCTGCACTATAAGCTCCTGCCGTTAAACGAAGCCCTTTTTATCGAAACCAATCCTATTCCTGTAAAAGCGGCGCTTAGCATGATGGATAAAATCAATTACGAATACAGGCTTCCACTCTCTGAAATGACACCGGCCCATTATGAAGAACTTAAGGCGGCGCTCTTAGGTTACGGACTGATTAGCTAGGCAATATGATCAAGGATTAGAATTGATCCAATCCTGATTCACTTTTAATTCTTCTGCGGTTAATATTTTTTAATCCTAAGTTAAGCAAACTTTTATAGTTGGAGAAAGATTTGAGTCCTCCCAATCTTGAATTTGAGAAAAAAATATGGGCTAAAGGCAGAATTCCCGCAGGGGTTGATGAAGCCGGAAGAGGCCCTCTAGCCGGACCTGTCGTAGCAGCAGCAGTGGTTCTTCCGGATGACTGCAAAATAGAGGGGCTTGATGATTCAAAGAAGCTATCTCACTCAAAGAGGAAAAAGCTGTTTGAAGAGATCAAGTTAGTAGCAATCTCTACAGCAATAGGAATTGTGGGACCAGAGGAAATAGATAGGATTAATATACTGCAGGCTGCGCTTCTCGCAATGGAAATGTCAGTTAAGAAACTTACCACCAAGCCGGATTATCTGCTTATAGACGGGAATCAAAAAACTTCACTTTTACTCATTCAGGAAACAATTGTGAAAGGTGACTCTAAATCATGCTCAATTGCGGCTGCATCCATCTTGGCTAAGGTTACAAGAGACACTATAATGGAGGAATACCACTCAATATACCCCGAATACAACTTTAAGGGTCATAAAGGCTACCCTACGAAAGAACATTACCAAGCTATTAAAGAGCACGGCCCCTGCCCCATACACAGAAAAACCTTCAGGGGCGTTCTTTAGGGTAAGATTATTACCTGTTTTTATTCTACGATTGTTACAGACTCAATAACTACTTGCTCATTTGGAACATCACCCGGACCCGTCTGCACAGCTGCAATCGCGTCTACAACATCCATCCCGTCCACAACCCTTCCGAAAACCGCATAACCAAAGTCTCTACGGCCGTGATCTAAGAACGCATTGTCTGCATGGTTAATAAAGAACTGAGATGTAGCGCTGTCCACAACTCCCGTGCGCGCCATCGCAATAGTGCCTCTTTCGTTCTTAAGACCATTGTCAGCCTCATTTTTAATCTGAGCGTTAGTAGGTTTTTGCTGCATATCAGGAGTAAAACCACCGCCCTGAATCATAAAATTATTGATCACACGGTGAAAGATAGTCCCGTTATAAAAACCGTCTTCAGCATATGCTGTGAAATTGTCGACAGTTATAGGGGCATTTTCCTTATCTAGCTCGATTTTAATATCACCTTTTGAAGTTTTTAATATTACCACTGGATTTCCTCCTTTATTTTCTGCTGCTTTATCATCAGGACTTCCTTCATCAGTTTTGGCGGCCTCATCACTAGTCTCCGCGCTCTCCATTTCCTGAGACCCCTGGCTTGATTCGGTAACAGCTTCAGTATCAGTCGCTGTCCCGTTTTGTGTAGCCTGATCTTGCTTGCAACCGGCTAAAAACAATATTGCGGGGATCAAAAGAACAATTGCTATAACACCTGTAATGTGTTGTAAATTTGCCAGTCTCTGTCTGGAGAAATAAGATAATAAACCCATATCCATAGCTTTAAGCCTCCTTTGTGTTTCTCTCGGCCTGTAAATTTATAGTATTAGCCCAAGGGTGTCAAACAAAAAAGTTTGTAGATTTGATTCTGTAGAGTCCCTCTGTTAAATTGATTTCTTTAACTACATATAGACCCGGGTGAATAATATGAGCAGAATTAAGTTCGGAGTAATGATGCGTCAGCAAAAGATAGATTTTTCTCAAATTCGAGAGACCGCCGAGCTTTGCGATTTACTCGGATACCATTCCGTGTGGTTCTACGACCATATACTGGGCATAGGCGCAGTAGAGATGGATATATATGAGGCATGGACTTCCATGGCCGCACTGGCCAGTGTTACAGAAGAGATTAAAATTGGAACCATGGTTCTTTGCAATTCATTTAGACCGCCGGCGCTTCTTGCTAAAATGGCTTCGACATTAGATGTGATTAGTAACGGCAGGCTTGAATTTGCAATGGGCGCAGGCTGGTTTGAATCTGAATACAAAGCATACGGGTATGAGTTCCCCGATACCAAAACAAGAATTGAGCAGCTTGCCGAGTCTGTGAAAATAATAAGAGCAATGTGGACCGAAGAAAAACCAAGCTTTAGCGGAAAGCACTATAGTATTAATGAAGCGCACTGTAACCCAAAACCAATTCAAACCCCTCATCCCCCGATTATGATCGGAGGGGCAGGAGAGAAGCATCTCTTAAGAGTAGTCGCCGAGTTAGCTGATGAGTGGAACTGTCCCGCTAACCACGCAGAGGACTTTGATCACAAATTTGAAGTGCTTAAAGCTCACTGCGTTGATGTGGGCAGAGATATAAATGATATTGGCCTTTCTCAGCAAACAGTCTGTGTACTGGCTAAAGATGAAGCAGAGCTTGCCGAGAGACTGGAAAAGGGACAGAGACGCTACGGGTTCTTTGGAGATATCTCAAAGTTTGGCATTGTCGGAACGCCCGAGCAGTGCATAGAAAAGATTTTGGAAAATGAGAAGAAGGGGATTACGAAATACACAATTTTCTTCTCAGACATTATGAACCAAGACACTCTGCGCTTTTTTGCAAAAGAGGTTATGTCCGCCGTCTAGCACTTAGAGAACGGCGGGGGTTATTCACTTGCGAGTTTCTCCACTTTACTCGCAAACTCTGTGGCAAAATGTCTAATCATGTGAGAAAGTTCTTTGTTCTTTGTAGCTTTCTCGTATGTATCGGCCATCTTCATAAAAGTAAAATAAAAGTGAGCGCTCATCTCTCCGATCTCCATCTCTTTGGTCCAGAGATCAATACTCATGGTATTTTTTTCAACCTTGTCCCACATTGAAATCATGAGCGATTCACAGGGTTTCAATCCGTCAAAATCAGCCTCCGACGCCCCCCAGTAAATCTCCGAAGGACCACCATCATCATCTAATTTAACAACAAAATTAATCTCCGCTTCCTTAGACATCTTTTACTCCTCTAATTAGTAGCATTAAATTATAATAGTTGATTATTTGACTCCCCAGAAATCAGGCTTCCGCTTCTCTAAAAATGCGTTTGCTCCTTCTACCATCTCAGGCGCCTTCATAAAGAACCTTGCCAACTCAAGCCCGTGTGTAATCTGCGGGTGAGCCGTATCAGAGGCGAAATTAATCTGGAATTTTGCGATCCTTAAAGATTGAGGGCTCTTTTCAAGTAAACTCTTACACCAGGCACTCACCTCTTGGTCTAATTTGTCCTTTGGAACAACTTTGTTGACCCATCCCATATCTGCAGCGTCTTGTGCAGTGTAACGATCACAAAGATATACCACTTCTCTAGCCTTTTTATCCCCTACAGAGTGCTGCAATTGCTGCAGACCGTACCAAATCGGCGCGCTCCCTACCAATGGGCCGGCTTGTGCGAAAATCGATGTATCAGAAGCTATAGTGAGATCGCAGAGCATATTGAGCTCGTTCCCGCCTCCTACACAGTATCCGTCAACTCTGGCTATTATCGGCTTACCGCAGCAGCGCATGGCAGTAGCCAGCCTGTAGTGAACAAGCATAAACTTATTGTCAATTTTTTTCTTTGGATCGGGGATCCAGGATAGATCACCGCCAGCTGAAAAAGCCCTGCCCCCGGCACCGGTAAGAACAATTACTCCCACCTTTTCATCAACCCAGGCATCCTCAATAGCCATTGCAAGCTCTTCTCTCGTTTGCGTATTAAGCGCATTACGTGTCTCAGGCCTATTAATAGTTACATAAGCGACCCTTCTCTTCTTTTCATAAAGAACATTCTTTAAATCAAGACCGTGGTTCTTTTTTACGGTCCTTTTGCTTCTCATACTATTCTTTGCTGTGGATTTAGTCGTAGGCATAACACCCTCCTTAACTTTTAAAGTTAAAACGCCATCATTGTCACACTAAATGAATCAACTTGTCAAATAGCGGATATCAAAAATGAAAAAAAGCGGGGATATCAGAAACTTATTATAGGATATTGGGTAGAGCTATAGAAGGAAAAGTTTATAGAATATCCTTTACCAGGGAAGCTTATTCATCAAAGGCGCAATTTGAGGACCAAAGAACGCAACAACAGCGATTAAGGAAATAAAACCCGCAACTCCAAGACAAATACCTACTACCGCTCCCCGAGCAATTATATCAAGATGCTTATCGTCCATTAATGTCCTCCTTTCGTCTTGCCGCCAAAAAACGGATCACCTACAGGTATTGACGGAAAGGCTCTCATAAATAATAGGAACATCATAACAAACGCCCCTAGGAAACCAAGCGTTATAAGTATCTGAGTAATTCCTATATTAATTGTATTAGATAAAGAGGGAACTACAAGTACAAATTTATCCAGCCAGAATCCTGTTATAGAAACTCCGGCTATGAAGACAACAATCGGTTTCACAATCTTATTGGTTCTTGGCATTAGTGCAAGAAATGGAAAGATAAAACAGGCTGTTAAAACTGCCCAAGCGAGCGGTTGGAAAGGCTCTTCCTGAATACGCTTAATAACAAATCCTGTTTCTTCCGGCATGTTCGCATACCAGATCGGCAGAAGCTGCGAGAAAAAGAGGTAGACCCAGAATAAAGAAAAACCTTGAAGCAATTTACCCATATCATGGTAATGGTGGTCATCTAGATATTCTTCTAAGCCGAGTCTTCTTCTCAGCATTATTGAAAGAACAATAGTAGTTCCGATCGCGGCGATGAAACTGCCCATAAAATAGTAGGGGCCAAAGAGTGTGCTGAACCAATGAGGATCAAGCGACATTATGAAGTCCCAGGCAAAAAAGCTAAAGACTATGGCGTAGAAAATAATTACCGCAGGAGCGAACTGTCCTAATTTCTTCCAAATGGCCTTCCTTTCATCTTCTCCAGTCCAACCCGACGCAATCCATCCCGCAAAGCCGCTTAATTTACTCCCCGCTCCTCCAAGATCCTGCCTTAAAGAATAATAGAGATAAAAAGCACTTAGTATTAGTAGAATTATGAATCCAATTACGTTTCTCGCAATTACAAACGTCATATTAAGCCAGACGTCTTTGGGGTGATGATAATGCTCTGTAGCATAGGGAAGGATATAATCCTTGCCCGCAAAAACAATCAACAGTAAAACAAAAGATATAGGAAGAAAAGCAGAAAGACCTTCGCTTATTCTAAGTAGCGGTCTCGCCCATCTTGCGTTAGTTATGCGGAGGATACAAGAAAAGATAATTCCAGCCTGAGCAATACCAGTCCAGAACAGGAAGTTAATTAAAAATATTTCCCATGCATTTTCAGGATTAGAGCCTGAAATCTTATAGGCAAAAGTGCCAAAGCCTACAACTGCGATAATGAGAAACAAATAAATGGACCAACTAGGAATCAGCGGTCTTTTGGCTAGAATATCATCTCTTATTTTATCATCCATCTTACTCAGCGCTCTCCTGTACAGTGTCCTCAGTTGCAGGGGTTTCAGTTGCGGTCTCTTTCACTGGATCGCCTTGCAATTTTCTTACATAATTCACAACATCCCAAGCACCTTTTGAAGTTATGCTTTCGCGGTAGCTGGGCATCATAACCTTTCCGCCGTATCTTATGTACGCGTATAGATACCCGTCATCCCTCGCTACTACGCCAGGGGAAGTAAGGTTTAAAGGATAGAAACCCCTTTTTATTACCGGTCCGTCTCCCATACCTTCCATACCATGGCATGCGAAACAATACGTGTTATACAAATGCTCCCCATTATTAAGAGATGCTTCAGACGCAGGAACAGGGTTTACCTTAATATTTTCAAAATCCTCTCTAGGCAACGGTTTAATTCTAAGCCCCGTAGTTGAAACAGAAAGCTGCGGATAAACGACAGGCTCCTGGTAAGGAAGTATTGATGGCTGAATCCACATATCAAAAGACCATGGAAAAGACAAAGCCTTCAATGTACCCATCAAACTTAAAACAGGTATTAAAAGTAGATAATATTTTCTATTTTGTAGAAACAATCCTGTTTTACCTCCTAATAGTCAAAAAAACGTTCATACACCGTCAAATTTAATATCTTCAGCACCCTGAGAAGTTAATATCTCCTCAACATCTTTTACTCCGTCTTTTGAGCATGTGATCATAACCCCGAATTTGTCTTCTGAAAGCCTGGTGTCGTACATACTTCTCGGAGTGTCTCGCCTTAGACGGGAGTTAATTAACAAGCCAAGCAGAGTTGCCAAGGCTCCCATTAGAATTGTAAGCTCAAATATAATCACCATGAAAGGCGGTAAGGATACTATGGGCTTAGCGCTTACGGATATCGGCCAATCCATCGATGTAAGGACTGTAAAAGCTACGCCACACGCGGCGCCCAGCATGGCTCCGCCTAGTGTAAAAAAGCGCACAATGCTCTCAGGCTCATCCATAACCTCTTCGATCTCATGATTAGGGAACGGAGAAAAGACTCTTAGATTATTAAAACCAGAATCTCTTAGTTTTTTTACTGTCTCAATTGTTACATCCAAGTATGAGAATATTCCAAGAACTCCCTGTTTATCACTCATTATGTCTTTGCCTCCTTTCTAGGTACAGGCAATAATTCCTTCATTTCAGCTATGGATACTGAAGGAAGAGTTTTTAGGAAAATTAGGAAGAACATAAAGAACCACGCAAAACTTCCTACGGTAATACCCAACTCCACCCATGAAGGTTTGTAAATTCCCCATGCCGCCGGATCAAATCCATGAGATAGGGAAAGCACAATGATATTAAATCTTTCAAACCACATTCCTATATTAATAAAGATCGATACAATGAAAAGAATTTTTATATTTCTGCGAATACTCTTAAACCACAGCGGTAGCGGGATAAGCACGTTGCATACAACCATTATCCAGTAGAAAAGCGCATATTCGCCGGTTGCTCTGTAATAGAATTGACCCCACTCTGCAGGACTACCACTGTACCATGCCATGAAGAATTCTATGGCGTAAGCATATCCAACTATTCCGGAGGTAAGAATTATGAGCTTTGCCATTCCATCATAGTTATCAAGAGTAATGTAGTCTTCCAAATGGAATATCTTTCTAATTGGAACTGTGAGCGTTATTACCATCCCGAGTCCCGAGAATATAGCTCCCGCAACAAAGTACGGCGCAAAAATAGTAGTATGCCATCCGGGCAGATTGGACATTGCAAAGTCCCAGGACACAACGCTGTGAACCGAGAGGACAAGAGGTGTGGCAAATGCGGCAAAAAACAAATAAGCCCTTGAGTAATGCAACCACTCCCAGTTAGATCCTTTCCATCCTAAAGAAAGTATTGAGTAGACAATTTTCCTGGGAACTTCCGTAACCCTGTCTCTAATTGCCGCGATATCAGGGATCATTCCGATAAAGAAGAAAAGAGCGCTAACCGTAAGGTAAGTGCTGACGGCAAATACGTCCCAGAGTAAGGGTGATTTAAAGTTGACCCAAAGCTCGCGCTGATTTGGATAAGGGAAAAGCCAGTAAAAGTTCCAAGGTCTTCCCAAGTGGATTATAGGAAAAAGTCCTGCAGTCAAAACCGCAAAAACCGTCATACCTTCCGCTATTCTATAGATAGACATTCGGAAATTCGCTCTAAATAAAAATAGAATTGCTGAAATTAAAGTTCCCGAGTGCGCAATACCCACCCAGAAGACAAAGTCGGTAATATATACACCCCAAAAAACAGGATGCCTGTACCCTGCCACTCCTAAACCCGAATATACTTGATGTATAAAACAAAACAGGCCGAATCCGACAAAGATAAGAGTAGGTATAAAAAGTGCCCACCACTTGAACGTGGGCTTGTCCAGCATACGTATTACATCATCGTTTACTCTTGCGTAAGTTAATGTGCTTTGCTCACTCATTATGCCTTATCCTGTGTCACTTTTTTTAGATATGTAATCCCGGGCTCAGTATTAACTTCTGCGAGAACCTTATAACCTCTGTCATCATGGGATAGCTTTGAAGCTTTACTTTCATGATCTTCCAGATTTCCGAACACTATTGCCTCTGCAGGGCATGCCTGCTCGCATGCTACTTTAAATTCACCGTCTCCGACATCACGCCCATCATCTTTGGCAAGATCCTTAGCGTGACTGATTCTCTGAACACAGAAAGAACACTTTTCCATGACTCCCATACTTCTTACCGTAACATCCGGATTTAACTGCCAGTTAAGGGGTTCAGGCCATTTATAAGCAAACCAGTTGAATTTTCTAACTTTATAGGTGCAGTTGTTAGCGCAATACCTCGTACCCACACAGCGGTTGTACACCATGCCGTTAAGTCCTTCGGGGTTGTGGTAGGTTGCATACACCGGGCAAACAGGCTCGCAAGGAGCGTTTCCGCACTGCTGACACATCATTGGCAGGAATCTGGTTTCAAAACCCGCGTCGTTATCGGACTCTTCAAAGTACCTTTCGATCCTAATCCAGGCCATATCACGTCTTTTTGAAACCATCTCTTTACCAACAAAGGCAACGTTGTTCTCCGCATAACAAGCCGTAACACACGCGCCGCACCCCACACATTTTTGAAGATCTATAGCCATTCCCCAGCGATATCTGTCGTATTCTCTTGGAGGATAAAAATCCGGCTCATGATGCTCTTCGTGGTGTAGACCCTTCTGTAGCTCTGTCAGGGCAACAGCTTGTGCAATATTTCTATCATGTTGTGTTGTCGTATATTGAGTTTGAACAAATTGTTCGTGTTTTTGAACTTTTGAAGCCTTCACTTTTGTTGAAAGCCAGGCAAAACCTCCCGATAGTGCATCGGTGGATAAAGGTAGTATATCAATTGGGTTTACGCCTCTGTCCTTAGCGTATCTGCCGTAGCTTGTATGCCCCTGGCCTATCATTACTGAAAGGGTGTCGGGTCTGATCCCCTGATATACGTATACCTGGGTTTCAATTACTCCCTCTGGAGACTCTAAAGAGAGAAAATCTCCCATTTCAACATTTAGTTTCTTAGCGGTATCGGGATGCACCTCAACCCATGAGCCCCAAACGCCCGTAGAAAGGGCTTCGGGCAACTCTTGAAGCCAGGGTTTATTCGCTCCTCTACCGTCATAGTACCTGTAGGAAGGATAAGCCATGAAGTAAAAATCCCCATCGCCCGTAAACTCAGGCTCTGAGAACTTAACTCTTGAAACTCCTGAGGATATTGAGACCTGCTTAGACGCCGCGTCTTTATAATATCCGCCGTTTTCAAGTGATTCTGTCCAGAAAGCGTCAAAATCGCCTACGCCGGAAGCTCCAGTCCATATCTCTTTCCAGGAATCTTGTAAATAATCGTAGAATGTAGTTTGAGTAAATCTGCCGTTTAATTCTTCAACTTGGCCGCTTACCGATAAAATCACATCTCCGGTGCCCTTAGTATTAAAAACGGGGGACATTACCGGTTGTATTAATGCGTGCACGCTCTCTCTGGGAGAATAGTCACCCCAGCTCTCAATCGGCGTATTGTCAGGGAGAATGATATTGGCAAGTCCCGATGTTTCATCTATAAAGCTTGAGAAACTAACAACAAATGGAACTTTTCCCAGTGCCTCTTTAAAATTCAATTGTTTAGGTAATGTGAACACAGGATTTACATCGTATAAGAAAAGTATATCGACTTCGCCGTTTTCCATCGAACTTGCGAGTGAAGTAATATCCTGGAATGAATTCGCATTTGATATTGTTAAGGTATCGCCAAAATCAACGGTATCGCCAATATTACCAGCCACATAATTTAAGATATTAATTGCAACCAGCGTCTCTGTAGCATTTGTAGAAGTAACGGAAACTCCGCCTCCAATTGCGAGGCTTGGCTGCATTGAGGAGAATTCACTGGCTATCTGCGTGATTGTCTGTTCAGGCACTCCGGTTATTTCTGAAACTTTGCCCGAAGAGTATTGAGACAAGAACCCTCTTAGTCCCCCGCCCCCACTTGGTGACTGTCCGCTTTGGACTATGGCATTTGCTATTCCAAGTGCGAGTATACCCTCCGTACCCGGCTTAATTGAAACCCACTGGTCCGCGCTTGAGGCTGTTAATGATGCTCTGGGCTCTACATGGACAAATTTACCTATGTTTTTGTCCTTATAACTATGCATCTTGCTAAACTGCTTCGTATACTCAACAGGAGAAAGCCATGTTTCAATAAAATCCGCTCCAAATGAAAGCAGATACTCTGTTTTGTCTATGTGATATGTCGGAATCTTATCTATTCCGAAAGAAATTCTGTTTGCCTCTTTCAGCGGCTCATGCGCAAATGTTTCATACTCAATATGCTTGCCGCCCAAAGCGTCCATCCATTCGCCAACCAATTTACCCAGTGTCCCGGATATGTGATTGGACAAAAATACGATGTTTCCGGTCTTACCGTTACCTCTCAGTTGTTCAATTTTTTCAGTTAGCGCTTTTTCCGCCTCTTCCCATCCGAGTGGCTGAAGTTTTCCAGCATCATTTTTGGAAAGTGGGGATTTTATACGATCGGGGTTATAAAGACCTTGAAGAGCTGCCTGTCCACGAGCGCAACTTGCACCATTGTTAATCGGGCTTTTGGAATTCCCCTCAATTTTAATTGCTCTTCCCTCACGGTTTTTAACTAATATTCCGCAGCCCGCAGGACATTCTCTGCATGTGCTGGCGTACCAATTGGGAATTCCGGGAATAATACCTTCCGGTGGAATAACGTAAGGGATAATTTGCTCAACAGGTTCAGAGCAAGATGAAGCAACAGCAGCAGTGCCGCCGGCTACACCTATTATTTTTAAGAAATCCCTTCTTTTAATACCACCCTTTTTATCTTCGGACATCTCATCCTCCACTTAATAATGACAGGTCAAACAATCCTTTAAGTGTGTAAGTTCTTCGTGATTTTTAGCGTTATCGGTATGACACGTAATACAAAATCCCATATTTAATCTGTCTGCAGAATAAACCTGATCCATTGCGGCTACGTCCCCATGACACTGCGCGCACTCAAAACCGCGTTTGATATGACGCTTGTGAGTAAAGCGCAAATATCCCGGCGTTGAATTAACCTTTGTCCAAGGGATGGGCTCTTTATTTGCCCAGTATTCCCTTACTTTGCCTATTTCATTTCTAATATTAATTGTGGTACCGTCAAAGTCGTAATCTACATCGCGACCCACGATATGCTGGTGACACCCCATACATTTTTTTACCGACGGTATACCCGGATTTGGAGATACATCTACAAAACTGTGACAATATTGGCAAGGAAGTTGATCTTCACCGGCGTGTATCTTGTGACTAAACCGTATTGGCTGAACTGGTCCCTGATCACTGCTTTCAGCACTATAAAAATAAAAACCAAGAAGAATAACTATAGCTAGTACCGGCACTGAAAGTATTTTGATCCCTTTTCTCATCCTTTTTACCCTATTTCCATCCTTTTTATCTTAGCTCTGGAGTGTCCATTAGGAAAGATTGAATCCTAAGTTCTTAAAACGCCTACTATTTATATCATGCAGTAGAAATCTGTCAAGTTTTAGAGGGCTCTTTTTGCAAATTGCAATAATTTGCTAACTTAATGTGAAATATTATGCCCAGTATTTGATGAAAAAAGCAGGCTGTCAAATTACTCTAAAGAAGACAGAAATTCTTCTAAAACAAAAGAACCGCCCAACTCTTTAGATAAAGCCGATGACGCAATTTCCCTGATATTGCCAATCTCCCCCTTTTCTACAGAGATAGAGTTATCATTAGGCAATACTCCCAGTATATTAACTCCGGTCATACCAAGAATTAGCTCGGGATTGGTCTGCTCGGGAAGTCCCGGGTCCCAGGGATAGTTGCTAATCACAATACCCGCTACATCAAGCCCTCTTTTCTCAGCCGACTCCAACGTTAAAAGAGTATGGTTCAATGTCCCAAGATTAGGGCGTGTAACAATCACAATGGGTAAATCTAAATCCAGTGCGAGATCGGACATAAAGTAATCTTCAAGAATAGGCACAAGAAGTCCCCCCGCGCCTTCTACAATTACGGTTTCATTTTCCGAACTCAGTCTGTTATAAGAGTCCTTAATCTTATCTATATTTATTCTTTGTCCCACAAGCATGGAAGCAACTAACGGCGCTAGTGGATCAGGAAAGCTGTAAGGGCAACAATCATCGGGCAAACAATCCGCACCCAACACTTTCTGTACAAATTCGATATCCGTAAGCCCGCTAATGTTGGTACCTGTCTGAATTGGTTTCATTACGGCAACATCTTTGCCTGACTGCTTTAGATTCCATGCAATCGCCGCGGTAACTACGGTCTTTCCGACCCCTGTATCGGTACCTGTTACAAACATACCCTTTGGAATTTTGGTCATCTTGCCGAGCTATTATAAGCAATCTGATCAAATCTGTAAACCAAAAGAGGTTAAGACATTACAAACCGAGCTCTTTTAGCTTTTGTATGACTTCCTCGGAATGGCTCGCAGTTTTGACCTTGGTCCACACGTGTCTAACGACCCCGGACTTATCTATCAAAAAAGTTATTCGTCTGGCTGAGCCGTAATCGCTCTCTACTCCATAGGCAGTAATAATATCTTTGCTCTTATCACTAAGAAGAGGAAAATTAAGATCAAATTTATCTCTGAAGCTCTCGTGCGATTTAACCCCGTCGGTACTAACGCCAAGCACTTGAACACCCAGTTTTTGCAGCTCATCCATTGTGTCTCTCATAGAACATGCTTCTTTTGTGCATCCCGGTGTATTGTCCTTTGGATAAAAATAGAGGGCAACGGTGCTCTTTCCCCTATAATCACTTAATTTTATCTTTTCGCCGCCATATGTCTCAGCCTCAAATCCGGGCGCCACGTCTCCTACTTTAGGCATCTCGCTCATTAGAAATCTCCTGTTTTAAATAGACTCTGTTTGTATTTGTTGAATTAAATTTTTGAGTATAAGGGAAAACTTTAAGAACTGACAGGCAAAATAAGCTTAAATCATACCCATGCTCTGCTGCGCCTCTTCGCTCATCTTGCTAGGATCCCAGGGCGGATCCCAGACTATTTCAATATCAACCGATTCGACCCCCGGCATTTCTCCAACTACCAACTTTGACTCTCCTGCTATTTGCGTTGAAGCGGGACAGCCCGGAGCGGTCATTGTCATGGAGATCAAAACCTTTCCCTCTTCAATATCAATACCGTAAACTAGGCCCAGATTGACTATGTCTATAGGAATTTCAGGATCATAGACCTCACTTAAGACCTCAAGTATCTTTTCTTCGGTAACATTGCCGCCTGCACCGCTTGAGCTTTGTTTATTTCCGGCTTCTGCTATTTTTGCGCCTGTTTGATTAGTATCTTCTTCATATTTTGCAACAACTCGGTCAACTGTGTTTTCACCAGCCGCATCTCTCGTCACAGAGGAATTCTCTTTATCACCTGAAATATTTAACCTCTCATCTTTTTGTGTTTCGCTTTCATTATTTAAGAGCCTGTTAAGAATGCTTCCGATACCCATATTCGGACCTCCTCACATATTTTCTACGCTTAACAATATAAGGATACATTTATAAGGATGCATTTCAAAGATATAAAGATTGAAAACTACTTACAGGAACAGAGAAATTTAAGAATGAAGAAGCCCTAATTAAAGGGCTTCTTCTATTGATATTGAGTTAGAGAGATTCTTTTACAGCCGCTATAGCCGGCTCGTAGTTAGGTTCTGTTGCTACTTCCGGAACATATTCCACATACCTCACTACATCATCCTTATCCACTACAAAAAGAGCCCTGGCAAGCAAACGGTGCTCCTTGATTAAAACTCCATATGCCTCACCAAAGGACGCGTCTTTGTAATCGGATGCGGTTTGCACTTTATCAATACCCTCCGCTGCGCAATAACGGCCAAGAGCAAACGGCAAGTCCATGCTTAATGTAAGGATCTCAACGTCGTCACCAAGATTTGCGGCTTCTTCGTTGAACCTTTTGGTCTGTACGTTACACACCGGGGTATCAACTGAAAGAATCACATTAAAAACCTTTACCTTACCTTCTAAATCTGAAAGACCAATAGGTGCCCCAAGACCTTTTAGGGCCGTAAAGTCAGGCGCTTTATCGCCAACCTTAACTTCAGGGCCAATTAGAGTTAGCGGGTTCCCTTTTAATGTTACAACTCCCGTTCTTTCTTCTGCCATGATAAAATTCCCTCCTGAAATTTTATTACAAAATATTTATTAAAAACCGAACCTAGGCTATATAGAATAGCTTTTAATGTCAATATGAAGCCCTGGTAAATATGCCATCAAGAATGAGTGAAATATTATGGGGTTACCCCTACTCGACTATCAATTTCCCGCGGTACATTGCCATCTGACAGGTAAAATCAAACTCCCCCTTTTTCTCAGGTGTAAAGGTTAGATCGAACGGGGTACCCACGGGAAGATCAGCGCTAATATCAAGACCATCGAAAAGCACTTTTTCCGAACAGGGATTGCTGTCTTTACGAATGAAACGCAGAGTTAGCTCTTCTCCGGCCTTGGCATGTATCACCGAGGGTTCATATACGCCGGAGTCCACAACTATTTCGAGCACGCTTCCTTCAACACGAGCCTCGGAGCGGTTTTTGAAAATCCAGAACCACCAGACTACAAAGGCGATAAGGAAAAGCCCTATTAAGTTAATTATGATTTCCATTTTATGGTTTAAACCACCTGAGTCTATTGGCGTTTGTTACAACGGTAAGAGAGGATAGAGCCATAGCTGCTCCGGCTATTATAGGATTTAGCAAAAGTCCTGTAAATGGGAACAGTATCCCGGCCGCTATCGGTATAGCCAGAGAGTTGTAACCAAAAGCCCCAACAAGATTTTCTTTAATGTTTCTGAGCGTCGCTTTCGATATACTCACTGCGTGAGCTACCCCAAACAGTGAGCCGCGCATTAGAGTTATATCCGCACTTTCAATTGCCACATCGGTTCCCGTGCCTATTGCAAAACCCACGTCGGATCCCGCAAGCGCCGGGGCGTCATTTATTCCGTCCCCCACCATAGCGACCTTCTCCCCCTGCTTCTGAAGCCTGGTTATTTGATCCGCTTTATCCTGAGGCAGCACCTCTGCTATAAAATCATCCACTCCAACAAGAGCGGCAACACTCTGTGCCGTCGCACGGTTATCCCCTGTGAGCATCACAACCTTTATACCCAATTCCTGCAGCCTTTGGATCGCTTCTTTGGAATCCGTTTTTATGGGGTCTGATATCCCTAATAACCCTGCCACCTCGCCCCCTACCGATATAAAAATAACAGTCTGGCCCAGCTTGGACAACTCCTGTGATCTCTCCAACAGTGACTTGAGTTTTACTCCATTGTCGTCCATAAGCTTACGGTTGCCCAGCAGCACGGTCTTTTGTTGATAGACCGCCCTTACGCCATGGCCTGAAACCGCTTCAAATGATTCTATGGATGCAAGCTCAATATTTCTCTCCTTAGAAGCTTCTACAACAGCTTCAGCAAGCGGGTGCTCAGAGCCTGTTTCAACGCTTGCGGCTATCTTTAGTAATTCAGTATCACTCCACCCCCGGGTAGGCTCTAGGGCCGTTAACACCGGTTTACCCTCTGTAATAGTCCCTGTTTTATCGAGTACAACAGTAGAGATTTCGCCCGCCTGTTGCAGAGCATCTCCCCTTCGTATAAGTACGCCATATTCAGCGGCTTTCCCAACCCCTACCATTACAGAGATAGGCGTTGCCAACCCTAACGCGCAAGGGCACGCAATGATGAGGACAGCCATAGTTGTTACGAGCATATATGTCAGTTGCGGCTGAGGTCCGAAATTAAACCATATAAGCATGGTAAGCACCGCAATAATTAAAACAGTAGGGACGAATATAGACGACACTTTATCCGCCAGCCTTCCGATTTCAGGCTTGGTATTTTGAGCCTTACGAACCATTTCTATTATTTGAGAGAGCGCAGTGTCTTTGCCAATACGGGTAGCTTTAAACAAAAAACTCCCGGACTTATTTACAGCCCCTCCCACTACTTCGTCCCCAACTTTCTTTGAAACCGGAATGGGCTCCCCTGTAAGCATAGATTCATCAACATGGGATGAGCCTTCCACTAATTCACCATCTACCGGTATCTTTTCCCCTGGCCTGACTCGAACAATATCGTCCATTTGAACCTGCTCGATAGGAATATCAACCTCTGAGCCCTCTCTTAGCACTCTCGCGGTCTTGGGCTGAAGCCCGATAAGACGCTTTATGGCTTCTGAGGTCTTGCCCCGTGCCCTCATCTCAAGAGCAGAGCCAAGGTTTATAAAGGTGATTATTAAGGTTGCGGTATCAAAATAAACGTGCCTTGCGATCTCTGAGACTGCATCGGGAAATATAACAACAAAGCTTGAATACACCCACGCGACTCCAGTTCCTATCGCAATCAGGGTATCCATATTAGCATTATGATTTTTAAAAGATTTAAGAGCTCCGGTAAAAAACCGC